>Ga0308158_10000177_pt1 | contig 137225 bp, 136 predicted proteins | sample PhyBR2_FD_201038 | JGI IMG/M metagenome (GOLD analysis project Ga0308158, IMG submission 201038) | Phyllosphere microbial communities from UC Gill Tract Community Farm, Albany, California, United States - DLSLB.R2 | ecosystem: Host-associated > Plants > Phyllosphere > Unclassified | place... | reverse complement strand
CCCGCAACTTCGCCCTGACCTGGTCGAAGGGTGGCGAGAAGCAGGTTGAGTCCATCAAGGCTGCCCGCGCCGCCCGCGAGCACGCTTCCCTGGAAGATGCTCAGAAGCAGGCCGCTGCACTGTCCGCCAAGCCGGTCAAGCTGGTCGTCAAGGCCGGCGAGTCCGGCCGCCTGTTCGGCACCGTCAAGCAGGGCGACGTCGCCGACGCTGTTGAGGCCGCTGGCCTTGGCAAGATCGACAAGCGCAAGGTTGAACTGCCCGCACACATCAAGTCGGTCGGTTCCTACCAGGCCAACGTCCGCCTCCACGCTGACGTTGCCGCTGTGATCGAACTGGACGTGGTGGCAGGAAAGTAATTTCCCCACTCCACGTCACGACCCCCGTCGCCGGACTCCGGCGGCGGGGGTCTTTCGTTTGTGCGGTGGTAGCCTGCTCCGGTAAACCCGAACCCCCGCCCCCGCCCCTTCCACCAAGTGGATGTTTTCGCCGGCGTGGCCTACCGTGGCAACCCGCTCGCCGTCGTGCTTGATGCCCAAGGCCTGGACGCGGCGACCATGCAGCATTTCGCCAACTGGACCAACCTCTCGGAAACCACCTTCCTGTTGCCTCCCCGGGATCCCCGCGCCGATTACCGGGTCAGGATTTTCACCGGGAGCGAGGAGTTCCCGTTTGCGGGCCACCCGACTCTGGGCTCTGCCCATACCTGGCTGGAAAGCGGAGGGGTGCCGAAGTCCGACGGCTGCGTGGTGCAGGAATGCGCGGCGGGGCTTGTCCGGATCAAGCGCGACGGCGGGAGGCTGGCTTTCGCCGCGCCGCCCCTGACGCGATCCGGCCCCGTGGAGGAGCCCGTCCGCCGGCAGTTGGCAGCGGCGCTGCGCGTGGCCCCCGGCGACATCGTCGACGCGTGCTGGCTGGTGAACGGGCCGGAATGGATCGGTGTCCTGCTGGAGTCCGCCGGGCAGGTGCTGGCCCTGGAACCGGACCACGCAGCCATGGGCGACCTGAAGATCGGCGTCATAGGGCCGCATGCTCCCGGCACCGGCGCCGACTTTGAGGTGCGCACGTTCCTGCCCGGTGACGCGATGGCGGAGGACCCCGTCACCGGCAGCTTCAATGCCGGTGCAGCCCAATGGCTGATGGGAACCGGCAGGGCGCCGGAGCAGTATGTGGCCTCGCAGGGGACCGTGCTGGGCCGGGCCGGGCGCATCCATGTGAGCGCTGAGGGCGGGGACATCTGGGTGGGCGGCGAATCGACCACGTGCATCCAGGGAACCGTCCTGCTCTGATCAGGGTCCCGCAGAACCTCCGGGAATACTCCGCCACCTGCGGCAGTTCAACGGTATAGATGCATACGCATGTATGATGATTTGAACGAGCACCAGGAGAATGCCATGGAAACCCGCCGCATCACCGTCCTCTCCGCAGGACTTGGCGTACCCTCATCGAGCCGGCTGCTGGCCGACCAGCTTTCAGCGGCCGCCGCGAGGCAGCTTGAGGCAGGCGGCTACCAGGTGGCCGTGGACGTCGTCGAGCTCCGCGACCTTGCCGTGGACATCGCCAACAACTTCGTCACCGGCTACGCCGCCCCGAGGCTGGCGGACGTCATCGCGGGTGTGGAGGCATCGGACGGAATCATCGCCGTGACCCCGGTCTTCAGCGCTTCCTACAGTGGCCTCTTCAAGTCCTTCATCGACGTCCTGGATCCCAAGTCGCTGGATGGCAAGGCCGTCCTGCTGGGCGCCACCGGTGGAACGGACCGGCACCAGATGGTCCTGGACTACGCTCTTCGGCCCCTGTTCAGCTACCTTCGGACGCGCATTGCGGCCACCGGCGTCTTCGCTGGGCCCCAGGACTGGGGAACCGCCGAGGAAGGCGGGGCATCCCTCGCGGACCGGATCGAACGTGCTGCCGGGGAGTTCACCCGCCTGCTGGAGGGGCTTCAGCCGGGCCGGAAGTCCGCCCCGCTGGAATCCCTTCCGTTCGAGCAGTTGCTGGCCGGTATTTCCGGATCCCGCTAGTCGTCCAGCAGCGCGATGAATTCCCGTGCCTGCTTGAGCGAGATATCGGAGTGCCGCGTCAGCGCCGTGGCCGCCGCCTCGGTGTCGCCGCTCCGGGCCAGCGTGCGGATCCTTCCGTAGATCTCGTCATTGAGCATGTTGCTGCTCACTTCCCGGGTCACGTCGCCTTTGCTGGCGATCGCCCGGTAACGGTACGGGAACCGCTGCGGCTCGTCGTCGTCCTCCTCGATGACCGGTGCGGGCTCCTTGCCCACGTAGGGCTGGGGGTGGGCCGCCAAAGCGCCCACCGCATCGCGTGACGCCCGCAGCCCTTCACCGGTGACCTCGTAGTAGAGCTTGATGGCGGCCATGGCCTGGCCCTGCGCGATCAGGGCGTAGATCCGCCGGTGCTGTTCCTCCGTCAGGCGCCCGGCAGCTGTCCGGGCGAGTTCCTGGGGTGTGGCGGCGGGCTGGTACGGGGCGGCGCCGCGCGCTGCTTTGCGCCTGCGGGCGGCGCTGTATGCCACCAGGACCCCCGCAATCACCGCGAGCAGGATGAGGACCGGGGCCACAAGGGATTCCATTTTCATGAGCCGTTCTTTGTACTTCCTGGCCGTTGCCAGGTGTGGTTGCTTTGCTGGCCACCCGCCCGGATATATTCCTGCTGCTGGTTGTGCTGCTGGGCGTTCTGGCTGGGGTGGGTAGCCGCCGCCAGGCGGGCCCTGGCAGCGGTGGCAGCCTGGACCTGGGCTGCGTAATGGCGTGCCGAGCGCTCGGCAAGCTCGCGCTGGTATTTGTCGGCTTCCGACGTTCCCGCATCACGCGGCCGCAGTGCGGTGGCAATGCCCCAGATGAGCGCCACTAAAGCTATCGCCGGCAACAGCACCAGCAGGAGATCGCCCATACGTAGAGCTTAATCCAGATTGGGTTTATCCACAGCAATATTCACGTGTGCGCATACAGGGCCGGGCGTGCGGCAGTCAAACTTCCGGCACGGAATATGAGGAGCACCACGGGCCTGCGGAGAGGGACGCTCCGGGGACCCTGCAGCCCTCCTGCCGCTGCACATCCCCTTCAGCGCCTGTGGATGAAATTCCTTGGAGGAAATATTTACTCCACAAGCAAGCCCTCATGTTTCCGCAGGTCAGACGCTGAAAGCGGGCCAAAAAAGTTTTGTATCCACAGAGTTCCCCACAGGCTGTGCACAAGCTATGCCGCATACTGCACAGGTTATCCACAGGGCCTGCGGCATGCTGGCTTTGCGGGTGGCGCCGTGGCGGCTAGCGTAGCGGGGTACCTGTTCTCCACAGTCGAAACAGGGTCCCCTGGTTCGGTTTTCGGGGCCCTTCGCGCCGCCTCCCACGTCTCTCTGTGGAAAAGCTGTGGATATTGGGGATAACTCCGGCCCGGAGCTGGTTTCCGGACCCCGGAGCTTGATTGTCAGGGCCTGCGGGTAGACCTGGATGGGTGGCGGATCCGGTTGTCGGAGGCCGTGAACAGGATGGACCACCGGGCCGCAAGCCCGGTACAAATGGAGGACGGCAGCTTTGTCAATCGCGCATCTGGACCCTGTTGAGGCAACCCGTGGATCGGACGCGAGCCGGAAGCCGCCGCAGGACATCGCCGCCGAACAGTCGGTTCTTGGCGGCATGATGCTGTCCAAGGACGCCATCGCGGATGTTGTTGAAATCCTCCGCGGCCAGGACTTCTACCGCCCGGCGCACGAGACCATCTACGAGGCCATCATCGACCTCTATGGCCGCGGGGAGCCCGCGGACGCGGTTACGGTATCCGATGAACTGACCAAGCGTGCCGAGATCAACAGGATCGGCGGCCCTGCCTACCTGCACGAGCTCATCCAGACCGTGCCTACTGCAGCCAACGCCGGCTACTACGCCGAGATCGTGGCTGAACGTGCGGTGCTTCGCCGGCTGGTGAACGCCGGCACCAAGATCGTCCAGCTGGGCTACGGCTCCGACGGCGAGGTGGAGGACCTGGTCAACCAGGCCCAGGCGGAGGTTTACGCCGTGGCTGAACGCCGCACCGCCGAGGACTACGTGGTGCTGAAGGACGTCATGGAGTCCACGGTGGACGAAATTGAGGCGTCCGGCCACCGCGGGGAGGGCATGACCGGTGTCCCTACCGGGTTCTACGAACTCGACGAGCTGACCCACGGACTCCACCCCGGACAGATGATCGTCATCGCCGCACGCCCCGCCGTTGGTAAGTCAACGTTCGCCCTGGACTTCGCCCGGTCTGCGGCCATCAAGAACAACCTCTCCACGGTCATGTTCTCCCTGGAAATGGGCCGGAACGAGATCGCCATGCGCCTTTTGTCCGCCGAAGCCACCATTGGGCTCCAGGATCTCCGCAAGGGAACCATCAAGGACGAGCAGTGGTCCAAGATTGCCACCACCATGGGCCGAATGAACGATGCCCCGCTGTTCATCGATGACAGCCCCAACATGTCCCTGATGGAAATCCGGGCCAAGTGCCGCCGCCTGAAGCAGCAGCATGATCTCAAGCTGGTTATCCTCGACTACCTGCAGCTCATGAGCTCGGGTAAGAAGGTGGAGTCCCGCCAGCAGGAAGTTTCCGAGTTCTCGCGTGCGCTGAAGCTCCTCGCCAAGGAACTCCAGGTTCCCGTGATCGCCCTGTCCCAGCTGAACCGTGGATCGGAACAGCGCCAGGACAAGCGCCCCATGGTGTCGGACCTCCGTGAGTCCGGTTCCATCGAGCAGGATGCCGACATGGTCATCCTGCTCCACCGCGAAGACGTGTATGACAAGGAATCACCCCGCGCCGGGGAGGCGGACATCCTGGTGGCCAAGCACCGTAACGGCCCCACCAAGGACATTGTGGTGGCGTTCCAGGGCCACTACTCCCGCTTTGCCAACATGGCGGGCGACGCCGGCGGTGGCGGCGGCTTTTAGGAGCCTTCGCTCCCGGAGCGGGACGCGGCGCTGCCGGCAGGTCCCGCTGCGGCGAGAAGATGGTTCGGCAGGCGGTTCCCCGGGGCCGTACCCCGGATCTCGAGGAGTTCGCGGGCGTGGGCATGGAGCCGCTTGTCTTCCTCGCTGACCGGCACCCATGCCGGGACGGGCACTGAGTTGCCTTCGTCGTCGCGCGCCACCATCACGGTGAGGCAATAGGTGGTGAGGTTCAACTCCCGGCCCTTGGGATCGCCGGAACGGACGTGGACCGCGATGTGCATGCCTTTGGTCCCCGTGTAGACCAGCCTCGCCTCCACCTCCACAACATGGCCAATCAGCAGGGGCCGGTAGAAGCGCACGCCGCCGGAGAAGACCGCCACCGTGTCCCGGCCGCAGTACCGGGACGCGCAGACGTACGCGGCTTCGTCGATCCACTTCATAACGATGCCGCCGTGCACCTTGCCGCCCCAGTTCACATCGGTAGGGGCGGCCATGAAGCGCAGCGTTACGCGTTCGGCCGTACCGGCGTCCGTATATTCCTGCCGGTTCATGGCTTCCACAATCTGCTCGCGGACCTTGATCCGGGCCAGTGCGTGGTCGCGTTGCTCGATCTCGGCAGGGGTGGCGGGTTCGAACTGCTGCACCGGGATGGGCTTGCCGTCCGCCCCGACCGCCACGAAGATCACCATGCACTGGCTGCGCATTGTGGCCGGGCCGCCTTTCGGATCCCCGGAAGAGACCACCGTGTGGATGTGCATGGAGGACCGGCCCGTATAGACGATGGTCGCTTCCACCTCCACCATGTCCCCGCTGTTGACGGGATCGGCAAAGTGGATGTTTCCCACATAGGCAGTCACGCAGTAGGACTTTGCCCACCCCACCGCTGCGGCGTAGGCGGCCTTGTCCACCCACTCGAGCACCGTGCCGGCATCCACCGAGCCGCTGTGCCCCACGTCGGTGGGAGCGGCGAGGAAGCGGAGGGTTACGGAGTTGCGACGGCCGGACTCAGTCATGCTGCGATCCTACTGGCGGCCCCGGTTACCGGCCGGTTGGCGCTGCAACAAAGCCAAGGCGCAGCTTAAAAGTCCGACGGCGGCAGGGCACCGTGCGTGCCTTGCCGCCGTCGTTCGGGTCATGCAGGAGCCGCTAGGCGAGGACCGCCAGGCGGGACTCCGGGCGGCGGCCGAAGAGGGCGCGGTCCAGGGAGAGCCGCCCGGCTCCGGTGAGGGCCAGGGCGAAGGATGCCGCGGCCAGCAGCAGCACGAGTTCGTAGCCTCCGTTTGCCGCGAACACGCCGGCAGGCGCGTGCACCAGGAACAGGGCGCCCAGCATGTCCAGGACGAGGAGGGCGGCCACCACGCGGGTGAGGATCCCCAGGATCAGGGCAATACCGCCGGCAAGTTCCAGGACCGCAATGGTGGGCGCCATGACGTCGGCGGCCGGAACGCCCATCTTGGCGAAGGAAGCCTGGGTGCCGGCGATGGTCCATTCGTTGAACTTCTGCCAGCCGTGGGCTGCGAAGAGAAAACCAAGGATGATGCGGAGGGCGGCAAGGGCAGTAGTGGTCAGTGCTTGCTTGTTCATGCCTTCAACTGTTCCCGATATATAGTTGAAGTGTCAACTAAGTTGCCCTGGTTGTGGGATTTGTCATGCCGGAGGCGGTCCGGCCGGCAGGCGCGGTTAAGCTGGCAACGTGCCCCAACAACCTGCCCTTGCCGCCGCGGCCGGCACCCGCGCCCCCGCCCGCGAAATTCTCCGCCTCGCCGTCCCTGCCTTCGGGGCGCTGGTGGCTGAACCCCTTTTCCTGCTGGCGGACTCTGCCATCGTGGGGCATCTCGGCGTCGCCCAGCTCGCGGGGGTGGGGCTAGCGTCAGCCGTGCTGCAGACCGCCGTCGGACTAATGGTCTTCCTGGCCTACTCCACGACACCCGCCGTGGCCCGCGCCATCGGCGAAGGGCAGCTGGGCAAGGCGCTGGCCGCGGGGCGCGACGGCGTGTGGCTGGCAGCCCTCCTCGGCGTACTGCTGGCGGTGGCCGGGTTCGCCGCAGCCGAACCGCTCATCGACCTGCTGGGCGCGGAGGGCAGTGCCCGCACGTTTGCCGTCGACTATTTCCGCTGGTCCATGCCGGGCCTGGTGGCGATGCTGCTGATCTTCGCCGGCACCGGCGTGCTGCGGGGGCTGCAGGACACCCGGACTCCGCTGGTGGTGGCAACGGCCGGATTCGGCGTGAACATTGTGTTGAACCTGTGGCTGGTCTATGGCCTGGGCTTGTCCGTAGCAGGCTCGGCGATCGGCACCAGCGTGGCCCAGTGGGCCATGGCCGCGGTCTATGTGGTGATGGTGCGCCGGAACGCCGTCCGCCACGGCGTAAGCCTGCTGCCCAGCTGGCGGGGGATCCGCAGCATGACCCGCGTCGGATCCTGGCTCATGCTGCGCACGCTCAGCCTGCGGGCAGCCATCCTGGCCACGGTGCTGGTGGTGACGGCCCAGGGTGAGGTCAACCTCGCCGCCCACCAGCTGGCCATGACCATTTTTTCCTTCCTGGCGTTCGCCCTGGATGCCCTGGCCATCGCCGCGCAGGCGCTCATCGGGAAGGAGCTGGGTGCTTCGAATGCCGGCAGGGCCAGGCTTCTGACCGGCACCATGATCAGATGGGGCGCGGGGTTCGGCGTGGTGACCGGCCTGCTGCTGGCCGTGGTTGCCCCTTGGGCAGGAGCCCTGTTCACCCCGGATCCCCAGGTGCAGTCGGCGCTCACGGTCGCCCTCTGGGTCCTGGCTGCCGGGCAGCCCATCGCCGGCTACGTCTTCGTCCTGGACGGGGTGCTGATCGGCGCGGGCGACGCCCGGTACCTCGCACTCGCCGGGCTGGTGAACATCGCCCTCTACGTGCCGCTGCTGGCCTGGGTGGCATTCTCCGGTGCCACCGGCGCCGCAGGGCTGGGCTGGCTGTGGGCCGCTTTTGGCGTGGGATACATGGCCGCGCGGGCACTCACGCTGGGCGTGCGCGCCCGGTCCGACCGTTGGATGGTCCTGGGCTCCGCCTGAGTCGAGTGCAGGTAAAGTGGGCGCAGTGCCGGTTCGACCTTCCGGCAGCCCCCACTAAACTGGACCGGTGACGCAACCATCCACCCCTGCGGGCGCTGCCCCGGGAACTGCCCCCCGTAACGACCTTTGGAAGCCGGTCCTGCTGCGCTCGGCTGCTGCCCTGGCATTCGGTGCCGTGACGGTGTTTTGGACTTCGCCTTCCGTGGAGGTCATGGGCTGGGCCGGCGGCCTGTATCTCCTGGCCACCGGCGTGGTTTCCCTCCGCGCCATCCCTGCCGCGGGGATTGCCCCGAAGTCGCTCCCCGGCAAGCTGCTTTCCGCCGCCGGCGCCGTCCTGGCCGGCGCAGGCTTTGCGGTGCTCCTGCTGCACAGCGACCTGCTGTTCGGGGTGATTGCCGCCCTGGGCCTGGGGGTGGCCGGTGTCCTCGAGCTGGCCTGCGGCCTGCAGCACAGGAGCCGCCACGTCCTGGCGCGCGACTGGATAGCGTCCGGGATCATCGGGATTGGAACAGCGGTGCTGCTGCCGTTCTTCATCAACCTCGGCGCCCACGCCCTGCTGGGCGTGGCCGGTGGAGGGGCGATTATTTCCGGCGTCCTCTGGGTGCTGTCCGGCCTGACCCTGCGGCACGATGCCCGGGGCGGCGCAGGAAAGCCGTAAACTAGGAGGAGCGCCCTTCTACTTTCTGTAGAAAATCGGGTGCGAAACCGCAATTCGTACACCAGGCCGGCCGTGCGCCGCCTGCAGGGAGGAACCACCGTGGCTGACCAGCATCAAGGAAAACCGCGCAAGCTGCGGACCTCGGTGAAGGGGCCGCTGATGTTTTCGGCCTTCTGGGCCGTCGTCGCCTTCGTTGCAGTGTTGATCTTCGCCTCCGGGGGAAGCGCCCGGGCGCCCCGCTTCGACCTCGCCTTCACGGCGGCCGGCATCGCCTTCATCGTGACCCTGGTGATCGCGGCCATGCTCTCGATGAGCTACAAAGAGAACGCCGAACACCTGGGCAAGGGTTCGGGCGTGAACCTGAGCTCGGCGCCCAAGGCATCCCCCCACGGAGGATCCGGCCACGGCTTCGGTACTCCGGGCAGCCAGAACCCGCCGGCATCCGGCGACGGCGCCGACGGCACACCCCAGCGCTAGGGCCAAACCGGCGCACAACGGAACGCTGGCAGCGCCGGCCTGCTAGTTCGCGGCCGCCTGCCTGGCCCGGTAAGCCGCAACGTGGGCCCGGTTGGCGCAGTTTCCCGTGTCGCAATACCTCTTTGACCGGTTGCGGCTCAGATCCAGCACGGCGGCATCGCAGTCGTCGGATTCGCAGGTGCGCAGCCGCTCCATCTCCTTGCCGCGGATCACGTCTGCCAGCGCCATGGCTGCCTCGGTACTCATCCGGTCCGCCAGGGGAGCCTCCGGTGCCGTTGCATGCAGATGCCAGTCCCAGCCGTCGTGCTTCATCAGCTGAGGCAGTGCGTTCGCGTCCCGCAGGAGCCGGTTGACGGTGTCAACGGCGGCATCCTCATCTGCTGTCCACACCGCCGCCAGTTCACGGCGCAGCTGCCGCACACTCTCCAGTTCCGCGGCATCCCGGGCCCGCCCCCCGGAAAACCCCTCAGCGGCCAGGAAGGCATCCAGGTCCGCCACCGAGGACAGTCCTTCCCTGCCATTCGCGGCGGTATTGATGAGGTTTACCACCGTCCGCAGCGCCACCTCAGTGTCAGGGGCGAAAACCATGTTGACTCCTTACAGCACCCGGGCGTAGTGTCATGGGCATTACCCCACTTTACTCCTGACAGGAGGCGACGTTGCCTGCCGCCAACAACCACACCCCCACCACGGGACTTCCCACCGGGCGGCCCGGCTTCCTGGCCTCCGGAATTGGGACCGCGCTCTTCTCTTCCGCAGTCTTTGGCCTGTCCGGATCGTTCGCCAAGTCACTGCTGGAAACCGGCTGGTCGCCGGGGGCGGCCGTCACCGCCCGCCTGACGGGTGCCGCCCTGATCCTCGCCCTGCCCGCCGCCTGGGCGCTGAGAGGACGCTGGCACCAGCTGCGGGACAATTGGCTCACCATCATGCTGTTCGGGCTCATCGGGGTCGCGGCCTGCCAGCTGTTCTACTTCAATGCAGTGGCCCGGTTGTCCGTGGGAGTGGCACTCCTGCTGGAGTACCTTGCCCCGGTGATCATCGTCCTGTGGCTGTGGGCGGCCAGCCGCCGGCGCCCCCGGCTGCTGACCTCCGGCGGAACACTGCTGTCCCTGGCCGGGCTGGTGCTGGTCCTTGACCTCACGGGAGCCGTCAAGGTGGATTTAGTGGGGGTTCTTTGGGGGATGGCGGCGGCCGTGTGCCTGGCCATCTACTTCTTCATCACCGCCAAGGAAAACGACACCCTGCCTCCCATCGTGCTGGCGTCAGGGGGACTGATGACTGGCGCTGCCGTGATGTGGCTCGCCGCGGCCACTGGTCTGCTGCCCATGGCCTTCAGCACCGCGGACACCACCCTTGGACCCTGGACCACCCCGTGGTGGGTCTCCCTTGCCGGGCTGGTGGTTCTGGCCACGGTACTCGCCTACACGTCGGGCATCATGGCCGCCAGGGCGCTCGGCTCCAAGGTTGCATCCTTCGTGTCGCTCACCGAGGTCCTGTTTGCCGTCCTGTGGGCCTGGCTGCTGCTCGGGGAACTTCCCGGCGCCATCCAGCTCCTGGGCGGCGTACTCATCGTCGGCGGCGTCATCCTGGTCCGGGTGGATGAGCTGCAGGCCCCCGGTTCCGCCGCCGCCGGAGAGCGCGCCGGGGTTCCGGCATCACCGCTGGAACACGCGAACGACGTCGAACCCGTCCCCTAGGCGGACCTGCACAGCCAGGCGCCGCCGTCGGACGCCACAAAAGATGCAACAAAAAAGGGCAGGGACACCGGTTGGTGTCCCTGCCCCCGCCAGCGGCGGTAAGCCTAGTGGGAGGCCTGGCTCTGCTCTTCAGCGTTGCGCTTGGCCTGCGAGCCGGCTTCCTTCAGTGCCTCGGCAACCTTGGTGAGCATCGCGGTGTGGGTACCGGACCACTCGTTGCGGAACTTGGTTGCGTCCGGGCCTTCCCAGTTGGTGCTGCTCAGAACCTTGGTGAGAGTGGACTTCTGCGTCTCGATCTCGGACGCCCCTGCCTGAAGCTTGCTGCCGAGCTGGCGAAGCTGCTCAACGTCTGCACCCCAAATAGCCATCAGTTTCTCCTTGTTAGAACGTGGATCCGAACCTGGTCGGCATCCCCCTCGGCCTCCCGGCTCATCCGGAAGATCCATTGCCTAAAACCTACCCCGGCCCGTAAAACGGTGTCGATGGGCAGCCCTGCCCATGCAGGCCTCCCCATGGACGCCGCGGCGGGACGAAGAAAAAGGGGTCGATCCCAGGCGTTCGAAGAGCCTAGCATGGCGGTATGTGCCGGAATATCCGAACCCTCCACAACTTTGAGCCGCATGCCACGTCCGAGGAAGTGCACGCGGCCGCCCTGCAGTATGTCCGCAAAATCAGCGGCAGCACCAAGCCGTCAAAGGCCAACCAGGAGGCCTTTGACGACGCCGTGCATGAGATCGCGCACATCACGCAGCATCTGCTGGATGCGCTGGTGACGCAGGCCCCGCCCAAGGACAGGGAGGCGGAGGCAGCCAAGGCCAGGGCGCGTGCCGCGGTGCGGTACGGCGCGGCCTGAGCCCTCGCCCGCCGGGACTGCGGCTACTTGCCGAAGCTCCGCAGCCGCAGCGAGTTGGTCACCACCAGGACCGAGCTGGCGGCCATGGCGGCGCCGGCGATCATCGGATTGAGCAGCCCCAGGGCGGCCACCGGGATACCCACCGCGTTGTAGAAGAACGCCCAGAACAAGTTGGTCTTGATGGTGCCCAGGGTCTTCCGGGACAGCTCAATGGCTTGCGCCACCTGGGCGAGGTCGTTGCCCATCACGGTCAGGTCCGCGGCTTCGATGGCCACATCCGTGCCCGATCCCATCGCAATTCCCAGGTCGGCCTGCGCCAGCGCCGCAGCGTCATTGACGCCGTCCCCGGCCATGGCCACCGTGGCACCGCCGGCCTGGAGCTTCCGTACTGCCTCGACCTTTCCTTCCGGCAGGACGCCGGCGTAGACATCGTCCGGAGCGATGCCGACGGCGGCAGCCACCCGGGCGGCCACGGCGGCGTTGTCACCGGTCAGCAGGATGGGCCGCAGGCCCAGTGCCTTCAGCCGGTCGACGGCGGCCGCGGACCCCGCCTTGACGGTGTCTCTGAGGCTGATGATTCCGGCGGCTTTCCCGTCCACGGCGACGCAGATGGCCGTTGCGCCGCCCTCTTCTGCCGATGCGAGCGTGGCCTGCTGGGCGGCGTCCAGAATGATCCCGTTCTGCTCCAGCCAGCCGCGCCGCCCGGCCATCACGGCCCTGCCCTCAACGGTTCCCGACACTCCGCCGCCCGGCGCGGAACTGAAACCCTGCACGGATGGCAACGCGCCGGCGTCGTCCGTGGCGCCCGTGGACGGGACCGCGGCAGCTGCGGCAGCGATGGCACGGGCCACCGGGTGCTCGGAGGCTGCCTCGACGGCTCCGGCAAGCCGGAGGACGTCCCGGTCCTGGAAACCGGTGAAGGCTGCCGTGGCGTCCACGGCCAGGACGCCGGTGGTGACCGTGCCTGTCTTGTCCAGCAGGATGGTGTCCACGGTGCGCGTGTCCTCCAGGACCTGCGGGCCCTTGATCAGGATGCCCAGCTGCGCGCCGCGGCCGGTGCCCGTCAGCAGGCCTACCGGCGTGGCCAAGCCGAGTGCGCAGGGGCAGGCAATGACAAGCACGGCGACGGCGGCCGTAAAGGCCTGCCGAAGGTTATCGCCGTCAGCGGCGGGGCCTGCGAGGAGGAGCCAGAGCACGAACGTCACGACCGCCAGTGCCAGGACCACCGGCACGAAGACGGCACTGATCCGGTCGGCGAGCCGCGCGATGGGCGCCTTCCCGGTCTGGGCCTGCGACACCAGCCGCGCCATCTGGGCAAGGGTGGTTTCGGAACCAACCCGGGTAGCCCGGACCAGCAGGCGGCCGGACGTGTTGATGGTGGCGCCGGTGACACGGCTGTCCGGCCCCACCTCCACGGGGACTGATTCACCCGTCACCAGCGAGGCGTCAACGGCCGAGGCGCCGTCCACCACCACGCCGTCCGTGGCGATCTTCTCTCCCGGGCGGACCACCAGGACGTCGCCCACCTGCAGCAGGTCGGCGGGGATCCTCTCTTCCTTGCCGTTGCGCAGGACCGTGGCATCCTTGGCGCCCAGGTTCAGCAGTGCCTGGAGGGCGTCACCGGCCTTCTGCTTGGCATTGGCCTCCAGGTACCGGCCCAGGAGCAGGAAGGTGGTGACAACGGCCGCCACCTCGAAGTACAGGCCGCCGGACATGCCCTCCATGCCAGGGTGCTCAGTCATGCGGGGATCCGCCAGCAGCTGCCAGGCCGAGAACAGGTACGCTGAGGCGACCCCGAGGGACACCAGGGTGTCCATGGTGGAGGCGAAGTGGCGCGCGTTGATGGCGGCCGCGCGGTGGAAGGGCCACGCGGCCCACGTGACCACCGGCAGCGCCAGCACCGCCGCCACCCAGCCCCAGTTGGCGAACTGGAACGCCGGGACCATGCTGACCAGGAACACCGGGACGGTCAGGACTGCGGCCAGGATGAGGCGCGGGCGGAGCAGGGATGCAGGGATTGCAGCGGGCTCAGCCGCGGTGCCGGCTTCCGGGCCTGCGGGGCGCTGCTGGCGTACCCGGGCCTTGTAGCCGGCCGCGTTGACCGTATCCACCAACTGCTCGTCGGTGACACCGTCCGGGACCGTGACGTAGGCCGACTCGAGTGGCAGGTTGACCGTTGCAGCCACGCCGTCGAGCTTGCCGAGCTTCTTTTCCACGCGGTTGACGCAGGACGCGCAGGTCATCCCTTCGATGTCGAGTTCGACGACGCGGGTGCCCGGCGGGTGGAGCAGTTCCTGGTGGCTCATTGTCAGCTTTCCGGTGGTGGAAGGGTTTCTAGGCTTCGTTGGCAACCACCAGGTAGCCGGCTTCGGCTACGGCTTCGCCGATTTCGGCGGGGGAGAGTTCCTTGCCTGAAGTGATGGTCACGGTGGAGATGCCGCCGGCGTTCAGGTCCACGGCTACTGCATCAACGCCGTCGATGGCTTCGAGTTCTTCGCTGACTGCCGACACGCAGTGTCCGCAGGTCATGCCCGAGACGCTGATGGTTGTGGTGGTGGGTGAGGTGGTGCTCATGGCTTGCTCCTTCATATGGTGCCGGCGGTGGCCGGGTTGGTGTGGGGGTGTGTCAGCGAAGCAGCCGGCCGATGGCGTCGGCAGCTTCCTTTACCTTGGCATCGATGGCTTCTGCGCGTGCGTCGGGGTCCGGCTCGGAGGCCGCCCCCACCACGCAGTGGCCGATGTGTTCCTCGACCAGCCCCAGGCTGACGGCGTGCAGGGCCTTGGTGACGGCGGCAACCTGGGTCAGGATGTCGATGCAGTACTTGTCCTCATCCACCATCCGGGCAATGCCCCGCACCTGGCCCTCAATGCGCTTCAGGCGCCGCAGGTACGCGTCCTTGTTACCCGTGTACCCGTGCTGCGGGGCAGCGCCATCCTCCACGGCCGGCTGTTCGGCGGCCGCAACGGCTTCTTCGGTAGCGTTCATGGAGCCAACATATACCCCTTGGGGGTATCAACGCAAGTACCCCCTGGGGGTATCTGCAGAAGTGTCGGGGCACGCGCAAGGCTTAGTCCGTCAGGGCACAAAAAAGCTCCGGAGTGCGTTATTGGGGGATACGCACTCCGGAGCAGCTCTTGGGCAATTCCGGCTTCCACCTGGGTGGATCGGCCTTGCTTGAATCAGCTTACTGGCTGGTACGGGACTGCGCCAGCACCGCGAATAACTACTTTCGCTTTACTTTAATCACGCCCGGAACGGAGGCATTTTGCCCTGGATGCGCCGGTCATGGCTGGTCCTCATGGCCGGTCCTCATGGGCGGGCATCCGGTAGGGAACCACCAGCACCGGCCGGCTTTGATGGTGGCTGAGCCACGCCCCAACGGACCCACCCAAAGCCTCGGAAAGGCGATGGGACAATCCACGTTCCGAGGTTCCCACGACGATCATGGGGGCATCCACTTCCGCGGCCAGCTGTCCCAGCGCACGGGCTGCATCTCCCGTAAGGGTGCGGAAGGACCAGTCAGGGGGGCGGCCGCCGGGCAGCTTGTCCACGGTGGCCTGGACCTGTGCTTTGAGCTCCGTTGCGAGTTCCAGCATGTCGTCATCAGCGTCCGGGTGCCGGGAAAGGCGGTGGGCGGAACGGGCCGGATCCCACTCCACGAGGTAGCTGGCTTCGTCCACGTACGCGCAGACCAAGGGGGCGCCCAGCCGGGCAGCCAGGGTGGCCGCGGTCTGGATGACCTCCGGGTGCTGTTTGGGCATGATCCCCACCAGCAGCGGGGCCCCGTCGAAATGTTCCCACGTCATGCTGCCCATTGTCCGCCCGCCCAAGGCCGCCTGAACAGGTACGTTAGGCCCGGGCAGGTCCCGGAGCGCCGGCCCCGGGGCTAAGGAACTGCGGGGTAGGCGGTGACAACCACGTTCCTGCCCCACGGATCTTCCGTGTAGCAGCTGATGAGGACCAGCCGGTTGGGCACCATCTCCCAGACCGGGCTGTCCTTGAGGCCGGACTTCAGGTAGGTCGTGACGCTGTCCACGCGGTAGCTGATGGTTCCGGCCGGAGTCTGGACATCAAGCAGGTCGCCAATGGCCGCGGCGGAACTGAGGTGGTTGAACGGGGCGTCCGCGCCCTCCCAGCTGTGGCCGATGACGTAGGTGGTGTTGCCGGAGCCCTTCCCGGGGGTTCCGAAGGCCGTGAGCCAGTACCCGTCCTTGGTGGCAGGGGGTTCTATGGTGCGGCTGGCCTGGGCTTCTCCGTCCAGGTCCAGGGGTTGGACGGCTACGTCAAAGGCGGCGGCCGGGTAACGGATATGGATTGGCTGGGCAGCCGGGGGAAGGGCAGGTGTTGCCGCCGCCGGACGGGCCGGAGCCTGGGCGGCCGCCGCTGCCGGCTGTGGCACACCGGTTTCCGCCATCGGGGCCGCTGCCCCGGCAGGCGCCGCGGGGGCGCGCACGCCGAGAGTCGAAGTGGAGATGCCGGGGACCGTCAGCATGGGCGCCTCATGGAAGAGGGGTGCGCCCGCCGTAAACGACAGGAAGGTAAGGACGCCGCAGCAAAGGATGGCCAGATCGCCCCTGTTCCACCGCTGCCAGGTGGCGATGCGTCCCCCGGGCGCCGCGTGCCGGCGTCGGTCCTGTGGCATGGCATTTCCTCACGGGTGGTCGGTGGAAAGGAAGGAAGGCGCCCTGCCGGGCACTGGCAGGACGCCTTCCTTGTCGGGAAGCCACGGGAAGTGGCGGATGGCGGGCTAGCCGGCGGTGTGCAGCGGGCGTGGCCGGCGGCGTACTGCCACTGCTGCTCCTGCGGCAGCCAGCGCTCCCACACCTGCAAGCCAGCCGGACGCACCGTCAGCGGCGCCCACAGCCGTCTGGGCGTTGTAGCCCTGGTTGGTTCCCACGCTGGCGGCCGCTGCGGCGGGGGCTGCCTTGGGAGCGGCGGCGGCCTGCTGGGCAGGCGTTGCCTGGGCGGGTACAGCTGCCGGTGCCACCGCGGCCGGTGGCACCACCGCAGGAGTTTCCGCAACAGGGCTCTCCGCCGGAGGCTGCACCGCGGGTTGTTCCACGGGTTGGTCCACGACGACGGGCGTTTCGTTGGCCGGGGGAGTCACCGCTGGCGGTTGCTCAGCTGGCGGCGTGACCACGGGAGGGTCGACGACGGCGGGCGGGGTAACGACAGGCGGGGTGACGGGAGGATCGACGACGACCGGCGGATCCACGGGATCGAGCACCTCGCCGGGCGGCAGCGGGGCGCACTTGGCGACGTAGAGCGCCTTTCCGGCGCTGGTCCAGTTCTTGCCCGGCGATTTGGACGTCGGCGGAATGATGTCCAGCGGATGCTGGTCGTGGCCGCCAAGCCCATTGATGCTGAATTCCAAAGGTGCCCAGGTGCTGCCGTCGCTGTGGCAAACGGTGACTTTCTCTCCCGCGGCCATGGCAGGCGCTGTGAGGCTGATCAGGCCGAGCCCAACCACCCCCAGTGTGGCTAAGGTGCGTTTCATGTCTTCTCCCCATATGTGCGTGAAACGGACCGTGGCGGGGGACGGCCAGCGGTGGCGCCGTATGCCCCAGCAGCACGGTCAGCTTGCTTTGAGATTTCAGGCTAAGGGCGCCTCCCGGGGCAGTCGCCAGTAGGGGGTACTTGTCTTTCACCGGGGCAGGCCGGCCAAGTTACCTGCCAGTACCCTAAAGCCGGCCTGCGCCACCTGCTTCCGCGCCGGGACCTTGTCCGCCGCGTGGGCCGCGCCTAACGTTTTAAGTGAAGCAAGGAGGGGAATCGTGGAAATCTTCATGTGGTGGCTGGACCTGGACCTCGCCAGCAAGGAGTGGCTGCGCCAAAACCTCCATTCAGAGGAACTGCCGCTTCCGGTGCTCCAGGGGATCGCAGAGGCGGGCGGTCCGCACCCCGGCAACCCCGCTGCTGTACTGACTGCCGCGGACTGGGACTTCATCGAGACCCAGTCGGAATTCGTGGACTGACCCCCGACCGCCGGCAGTTCGGGAGCTGAAGGGGGCCTGTACCCGTTGCGCCCTGGCCGCTCCGGTGGTTGCATGGTCCGCATGGCAACGGCGGCAGAATCATTCCTCCTGGCAATCGGCACCAAGAAAGGGCTGTGGCTCGCCACAAGCCGGGACAGGCGGGAGTGGTCCTTCACCGGCCCGCATTTCCTCATGGCTGAAATCCCCAGCATCGGAATCGATACCAGGGAGGGCCGCACCCGCATCCTGGTGGGCGTCCGCAGCCCGCACTGGGGGCCCACGGTTGCACACTCCGATGACCTGGGCGCCACGTGGTCCGAGCCGGAACATGGTGCCATCACGTTTCCCGAGGACACCGGCGCCGCCCTGGACCGTGTGTGGCAGATCTATCCGGACGCAGAGTCCCGTCCCGGGGTGGTGTGGGCCGGCGCCGAGCCCATCTCTGTCTGGAAGTCCACGGACGGCGGCGAGCACTTTGAGTTGAACCGGGGCCTGTGGGACCACCCGCACCGCAGTGAATGGGGAGCCGGCTATGGCGGTGCAGCGGCACATTCCATCGTGGTGGACCCTGCCGGTGAAACCGTGCACGTCGCCATGAGCACCGGCGGCGTGTACCGCTCGCTCGACGGCGGCACGTCCTGGGAAGCGCGCAACAAGGGCATCTCGGCCTACTTCATGCCGGACCCAAACCCGGAGTTCGGCCAGTGCGTTCACAAGATCGCTGCCGATGCCGCGGTGGCAGGACGCCTCTACGCACAGAACCACCACGGGGTCTACCGGACAGACGACAATGCCGACAGCTGGAACTCCATCGCCGAGGGCCTGCCCGCGGACTTCGGCTTCGTGATGCTGACGCATCCGCGCCGGGACGGGACCGCCTGGGTTGTTCCGCTGAAGGCCGACGGCGAACGCATTCCTCCCGACGGAAAGCTCGCCGTCCACCGCACGGACGACGCAGGGAACAGCTGGAAGCGGCTCAGCACCGGACTCCCCGGGCACGAATACAACAGCGTGCTCAGGGACGCCGCCTCGGTGGACACGGCCGAACCCGCCGGCGTCTACTTCGGCACCCGGGGCGGGTCCGTCTACGCGAGTGCGGACGAAGGGGAGACTTTCAGTGAAGTGGCATCGCACCTGCCGGACGTCCTCTGCGTCCGGGCGGCAGTGGTGGCCGGTGCCTGAGATCTCGCTGCTGCTTCCCGGTGTCCTGCAGCCGCTGGCCGGCGGGCAGGCCGTCCTGTCCACCCGGGCCGACGGGCCGGTGACGGTGGCACACCTGCTTGACGCGGTGGCCGCGGACTATGCCGTGCTGGGCCGGCGGCTCCGCGACGAGACCGGGGCCCTGCGCAAATTCGTCAACATCTATGTGAACGGCGACGAAGTCCGGCGCCTGCAGGGCCTGGACACCGAGGTACAACCGGGCCAAGAAGTGCTGGTGATCCAGTCCGTTGCGGGTGGCTAAGCCGCGCCCGAAGTCCTGACCGCCAAACGATTCCAAAATCGTTGACAATTTCGTCCGCGATCCGTACCGTCGGTTTCGTGCAGTGGTGATCGACTGCACCCATTCCTAGCGATGATGCGACAGGAAGGTACAGGGTGGCCGCGAGCCTGAGCCTCAAGGACGTCAGCCTGCACTTCGGCGGGGTCAAGGTGCTGCAGGACGTCAGTTTCGACGTCGAGCCCGGCGTGATCTTTGGCCTGGTGGGCCCGAACGGTGCCGGCAAGACCTCCCTGTTCAACTGCATCAGCGGCCATTACCGGCCAAGCTCCGGTTCGATTTCCATCGACGGGACCGAGGTTTCCGGGAGCGCCCCGTCCCGGATGGCCCGCCTTGGACTTGCACGCACCTTCCAGCATCCGGCACTGCAGCTGAACGCCACAGTTCTGCAGAACGTGCTCCTCGGAGGGCACACGCGGCTGCCCGGCGGCCCGGTCTCGTGGGCGCTCAGGATGCCCTACACCGTCCGGGCCGAGCGCGCCGTCCGCAGCGAGGCGCTCGAACTCCTCGCCAAGGCCGGGCTGGGCTGGGCGGCGGATGTGCCTGCCGACGAACTATCCCACGGGCTCCATAAAGGCATCGAGCTGTGGCGGGCCCTTCTTTCCAGGCCCGCACTGCTTCTTCTCGACGAGCCGGCAGCCGGGCTCTCCCACGGGGAAGTTGAACAACTCATCGCCACCGTGAAGCGCCTCCGCGCCGAGCAGGACGTCACCATCATCATCGTGGAGCACCACATGGGACTCATCTCCGCGCTCACGGACCAGGTGGTGGTCCTGGACCACGGACGGAAGCTGATGTCGGGAACTGCGGCGGAGGCCCAGTCCGATCCGCGCGTCATCGAGGCCTACATTGGGAAGGACGCCGCTGATGACGCTGCTTGAACTCACGGACGTGACAGCGTCCTACGGCCCCGTGCAGGTCCTGGACGGGGTCTCGCTCAGCGTGCCGGACGGCGGGTCCGTGGGCATCCTGGGTGCGAACGGGGCGGGCAAGACCACCACGCTCCGTGCCATCAGCGGCAGCGTCAGGACCGGTGGACGGATCAGGTTCGATGGCCGGGACATCCGGGGCCTGCGGCCGGACCAGGTGGCCGCGCTGGGCATAGCCCACGTACCCGAGGGCCGGGGCACCCTGGGCCAGCTGAGCGTGCGCGAGAACCTGATGGTGGGCTCCTACCTGCGCAAGGACCGGAAGGCCATCGCCGGCGACATTGACTACTGCCTGGACCTGTTCCCGCAACTGCAGGACAGGGTTGGCTCGCGGGCAGCGGCACTCTCGGGCGGCGAACAACAAATGCTCGCGGTGGGCCGCGCCTTCATGGCCAAACCCAAACTGCTGCTCCTGGATGAAGCCTCGCTGGGGCTGGCGCCCAGTACCGCCAAGACCGTCTACCAGGCCATTCGGCGGCTGCGGCTCGAATCCGGGATCGCCATGCTGGTGGTGGAACAGAATGCGAACCTCGCTTTCTCCTTGGTGGACACCGCTACCGTCCTGGAAACGGGCCGGAACGTCCTCACCGGAACCTCGGCCGAACTCAAGGGCATGGACGAAATCCGCCGCGCCTACCTGGGGGGCTGAGCGTATGGGAACCTTCATCCAACTCGTCGTCGACGGCCTGGCCACCGGCTCCATCTACGCCGCCCTGGCCCTGGCCATCGTGCTGGTGAACCAGGCCACCGGCCTGATCAACTTCGCGCAGGGCGGCATGGCCGTGCTGTCCGCCTACATCGCCTACGTTTTCGTGCAGCTCGGCCTGCCGCTCATCCTGGCCATCATCATTGCCATTGTCCTGTCCTTCCTCTTCGGCGCACTGGTGGAACGCTTCCTGATCCGGCGGTTTGAACGGGGGGATCCGGACACCGCAGTGGTGGTGACCATCGGCCTGCTCACCCTGGTCACCGGCATCTGCGCGGTCCTTTGGGGCTACAACAACCTGGGCTTCCCGTCGCTTTTCCCGCTGACCAGCGTTGAAATCCTGGGGGCCGTGGTGAGCGTCAGGTCCCTTGCCACCGCCGTGACCATCGTGGTGATCATGGTGGTCCTGCAGCTGCTCTTCCTGCGCACCAAGCTGGGACTGGCCCTTCGCGCCGTTGCCGACAACCCGGCGTCGGCCGCTTTTTCCGGCTTGCCGGTGGGCCGCCTGCTCATGGTGGGATGGGGACTTGCCGCCACCCTGGGGGCGATTGCCGGCGTCCTGGTGGCTCCGCAGCTGACCCTCACGCCCGGCATGCTGGACACCGCACTGGTCTACGCGCTCGCAGCCGTGATCCTCGGCGGCCTGACCAGCCCCATCGGCTGCGTGGTGGCGGCATCGGCCATCGGTGTCCTGGAAAACCTGGTGGCCGTCTACGTTCCCCTCATTGGCCACGACCTCAAAATCGCCGTGCCCTTCGCGCTGATCTTCGTCATCCTCATCGTTCGTCCCCAGGGCCTGTTCGGCAGAAAGGTCGTGGTGAGGGTCTGATGAACGCCGTTGCCGCCACCGCCCGCAGGCCTTGGGTCCGGATTGTCTTCGCCGCCGTCGTGGCCGTGGTGCTGATCGTGGCCCCGCTGGCCCTGCCGGCCTTTGCGAACCAGACGCTGGTCCGTATCGGCGTCTATGCGGTGGCGGTGCTCGGGCTGAACATCGTCATGGGCTACACAGGCCAGGTCAACCTCGGGCAGATCTTCTTCGTGGGGTTGGGCGCCTATGTCACCGCGTACGGCGTCAACCATGGCTGGAACATCCTGCTGGTGTTCGCCGCCGCCTGCGCCGTTGCCGGCGTGGTGGGGCTGCTGGTGGCCCTTGCCGCCGCCCGCCTGGGCGGCCTTGCCATCGCGATGGTCACCATCGCCCTCCCGATCGTCGGCGTGCCCCTCGCCAAGCGCCTCTCCGAATTTACCGGCGGCTCGCAGGGGATTTCCGCGCGGTTCACGGACGCCCCGGACTGGTCCGGGCTGGACAACGACCAATGGCAGTTCTACATCGTCCTGCTGGTGGCGGCCGCGGCCTTCCTGCTGGCGCGGAGCCTGGTCCGGGGCAAGTACGGGCGGGCATTTGCGGCCGTCCGGGAAAACGAGGCCGTTGCGGCCTCCATGGGCATTTCGCCCTACCGGACCAAGGTCCTCGCCTTCACCATCGCCTCAATCTTCGGCGGTGCCAGCGGCTTCCTGTACCTTGCGGCCGTGCAGTACACCTCGCCTGAGACCCTTAGCTTCGGCCACTCCATCAGCCTCCTGGCCGCGATGGTCATCGGCGGGGCCGGAAGCATCGCCGGTTCCCTCCTGGGAGGCGCCTACTACGTCTTCGTCCCGCAACTGACCAACGCCATCGACCCCAACCTCACCACCATCAGCCAGGGTGCCATCCTTCTGGCGGTGCTGTTCCTGCTGCCCGGCGGCCTGGTCAGCCTGCCCCGGGTGGTGCGGCGGCTGGCCCGCCGGACCGATGCCGCCCGCGGCCGCTCCACCGGCCGTTCCACCGCGGCCCCTCCAGCGCAGACTTCCGAGCAGAACGCTCCAGCGCACCATCCGGTACCGGACAGTGCGCTGGATGGACACGAACAAACAGAGAGGCAGGATGGACCATGAAGATGAGAAAGAAGCCCGGCGGGGTCCTTGGCATCGTTGCCGTGACGGCCGCCGTCGCGCTTTCCCTGTCCGGATGCAGGGGTGACAGCGGCGGCCAGGGCGGCGGTTCGGCGTCCTCCCCGGGGATCACGGACTCGGCGATCACGCTGGGGATCACCACGCCGCTCAGCGGCGCCACCGCCGGGCCGGGCAAGTGCACGGTCGCCGGGGTCTCGGCGTACTTCGGGGCCGCGAACGCCGCTGGCGGGGTGAAGTTTGGCGACGGCAAGACGCGCACCGTAAACATCAAGTCCTACGACGACGCCTACGACCCGCAAAAATCCCTGGCCAACTTCCAGCAGATGGTGTCCGACAACGTGTTTGCCGCCACCGCCGGCCTGGGGACGCCCACCAACAGGGCGTTCCGGGACGCTGCCATCAGCCAGAAGGTCCCGCAGGTGCTGGTGATGACCGGTGACCCGCTCTTCAGCGACCGGAAGCAGAGCCCCTGGCAACTGGGCTTCGTGCCCGTCTACCAGAATGAGGGTGCCGCGTTCGGAAAGCTCCTGGCGAAGTCGGGGGCGCAGCACAAGGTGGCCATCCTGTCGCAGAATGATGACTACGGCAAGGGCTACGTCTCGGGCTTCAAGGAGGCCATCCAGGGGGCGTCCAACATTTCGGTGGTGGGCGAGCAGACCTATGAGGCCACCGACACGTCCGTTGATGCCCAGCTCACCCAGCTGGCCTCCTCCGGGGCGGATGTCTTCTTCAACGCCATGTCCATCACGCCGCTGACCATCGCCTCGCTGCAGAAGGCGCAGCAGATCGGCTGGAAGCCCAGCTGGTTCCTACCCTCCAACACGTCCAGCCCCACAGCGATCCTCGAACCGGGTGGCGCCTCCGCCTACCCCGGCATCTACTCAGTGTCCTTTGCCAAGGCACCGCAGAGCCCGGCGTTCGCCAAGGACCCCGACGTCGTCAAATTCCTCGACGAACTGAAGAAGTACGGAAACTACCCGGACATGCCGGCCTTCCCGCACTGCATGTGGAGCTACATGGTGGGGGCCACCCTTGAAAAGGCGTTCCAGAACATGAAGGAGCCCACGCGGGACAGCTTCATGACGGCGCTGCGGGATATCAAGGACCTAAAGGCGCCACTGATGCTGGAGGGCACGTCGGTCAACACCACGGTGGATGGCCAGCCGGCCGTGTCCTCGGTGGTGGTGCAGAAGTACAACGGCAAGGGCTATGCAACTGCCGAGAACTTTGGCTGATCAGCCCCGGGTCTGATCAGCTCCGGGCGGCGCTTGGCACCGGCCTCGTGCCGCCCGGAGCTTCCAGGGCGTCCACCAGTTCCAGCCCGCGCCGGGCCCACGCAATCTCCACAAGCGCCCGGTCCACCAGGCCCTCGTAGGTGAACCTTTTAAAAGCGATGGTCCGTTCGCGGTCGGCCGGATCGGTCACGGCCAGGCGGCGCACCAGCATTGGGTTGTCCACCTGGTCGATGCGCTGGAGCTCACCCTCCCATTGGGCGAGTTCGGACTCCCATTGCTCCTTGTGCCGGCGGAAGAACGCACGGGCGGCCTCCGGCGACGCCGCTTCAAGGTAGGCGGCCCGCAGGTGGGCGGGGTCGCGGACCCGGGCGTACTCCAAGGGGGTCTGCATCCAGTCGAGGAAGGCCTGGTTTCCGGTATCCGTCACGTGGTACAGCCGCCGCGTGGCGCGCTGGCCCCTGGGCTGCTCCTCACCCTCGATGAGGTTCTCCGCTTCCATCTTGCGCAGCTCGGGGTAGATCTGGGAGTCGGGGGCATGCCACACGTGCCCCACCGACATGGAGAACTGCTTCTGCAGTTCGTAGCCTGACAGCGGGCCCACGCGCAGCAGCGCAAGCAGCGCGTACCGAAGGCTCATGCGGTACTCCTCCAAGGGCTCAAGGAAGGTGCGGGGGCGCACTCGCCCCCGCACTCCGGGGTCCCCAGCCTAGGCCGACTGGTAGTTCGTCCGCCACCCGCCGTGGTACGTGGCGCGCGCCACGGTGGAGTAGGGCACGGGGCTGACCACGGCCCGCACTTCAGTCTGCACATGGGGTTCGACGGCGGCCTTGGCGGTTCCGCCGTTCGGCTCACCCCACACGACCTTCAGTTCCGTGCCTTCCGGGACGTTGGGATCGATGGTGGCCAGCGACAGGGCCCGGCGTTCGTTGGCGCTGTAGCCGGTGAACATCGAGTAGCCCACCACCGTTCCGTCGGCGTCCACCACCGAGTCGTAGTTGGCCGAGCCATAGTTTGCCAGGGGCAGGTCAAAGAACTTGTAGCTGGGCCCGTCCACGTTGAACAGCGACGCGAAGATGGAGGTGACATCCTCCGCGTCCCAGGCCAGGGTGACCTTCTTGCGCTGGGCGGCGGGGTCGATTTTCTGGAGTGCGTCGCGGCCAATGAAGTCGTGGTCGAACTTGACGAACGAGCCGTAGCCCAGCTCCCACGGGGTCAGGTAGTAGTCCTCGATGTTCCCGGACACGAACGAGCCCGCCAGGGTCCCGGTGGCTTCGTAGCCGTCAGCGGGCAGCCATTCGCGGTAGCCGCGCTCCGCTTCGCCGGTGTAGATGGCGGGCAGCGGCGACGGGATCCAGCCGGACTCGAGGGTGTTGGACGGGTACGCCCGGGAACCGACGGGGACCAGCCCGAACTCGGCTCCGGCCTCCACGATCGCGTCGCGGATGCGGTCGTGGTCCGCGTACGGTCCCCACACCTCCAGGCCCGGTGCGCCGGCCATCCCGTGCCGCAGGGTGCGGACGGTGGTGCCGGCGATGGCCATGGTGGACATGTTGAAGAACTTGAGCTGCTCCAGTGCGCCGCCGTTGAGCTTTTCGATGACCTGCCAGGCGTTGGGCCCCTGGATCTGGAAGCGGTAGTACTGGCGGCTCACGGGGTGGCCGTACGGCCGCGACGGTGAGCGCCGGTCCACAGTGATGTCCAGGTCCCGGTAGCCGCCTGTCTCGCCGTGGTAGAGCAGCCAGTTGGCCGCCGGGGACCGGCCGACGTACACGTATTCGTCCTCCGCCTCGTGGAAGAGGATGCCGTCGCCGATCACGTGCCCGGACTCGGTGGTGGGCACGTACTGCTTGGCTTTGTTCACCGGGAAGGTGGCGGTGGAGTTGATGGCGGTGGCGGTGATCAGCTTGATCGCGTCCGGGCCCTTCAGGAACAGGTTGTCCATGTGGTGCGACTGGTCGTACAGCACGGCCGTCTGCCGCCACGCGGTCTGCTCCTTGATCCAGTTCTGGAAGTCGGCCGGGACCACCGGGTAGATGTAGGAGCCGATCTGGGAGTTGCGGAGGAGGTCAACCGCCCCCTTCGACGCGTCGAGGACTTCCTGCAGGTTTTTCGGTGCCACGTTGAACCTCTTGTTCTGTATCGGATTGGTGGTGGGTCTTTAGAAGACGATGGTCTGGTTGCCGTGCCGGATGACCCGGTCCTCGGCATGCCACTGGACGGCGCGGGAGAGCACCGCGCGTTCCACGTAGGCGCCGCGCGCCTGGAGGTCCAGGGCGGAGTGCCCGTGCGTTACGCGGGCCACGTCCTGTTCGATGATGGGCCCCTCGTCCAGGTCCTTGGTCACGTAGTGCGAGGTGGCGCCGATCAGTTTGACCCCCCGCTCCTTGGCCTTGCGGTAGGGCGCGGCGCCCACGAACGCAGGCAGGAAGGAGTGGTGGATATTGATCAGCGGCACGGAAACCGCGTCCAGGAATCCGGGGGACAGGATCTGCATGTACCGGGCCAGCACCACGAAGTCCACGTTGCCCTCCAGCAGCTTCAGGATCTGGGCCTCCGCTGCTGCCTTGTCCGGCCCGGCGGAGGGGACGTGGAAGAACGGAACGCCAAAGGCCCGCACATCCTCGGCCGTGTTCGTGTGGTTGGAGATCACCATGGGAATGGTCACCGGCAGTTCACCCCTCCGGTGCCGCCAGAGCAGTTCCAGCAGGCAGTGGTCGGAGGTGGATACCAGGATGGCCATGCGCTTGGGGATGGAGCGGTCGGTCAGGGTCCAGGACAGCCCCAGCGGGGTGAGGGTCCTGGCGAGGTCGGCTTCGATCTCAGGCATCGCGGCGGCCAGGTCCGGCCGGTTGAAGACCACCCGCTGGAAGAAGTCGCCCGACGAAGGATCACTGGAGTACTGGTCCAGGGAGACGATGTTTCCCCTGTTGCGGGTCACCAGGGCGGCGACCGCAGCCACGATGCCCGGCTGGTCCGGCCCGTGGACGATCAGGCAGGACTGGTCCTTGCGGGATTCAGTATGCAGGACCATCGGATGCCGTCCTAGCCCTCTTCCGCGGTGAAGTGCCGGACCCAGTTGGCCGTGGCCAGCAGGCCGCCAAACGTATAGAAGTGCAGGCCAACCTGCCCCGGGAGGTGCTGGTCCTGGCCGGGCGCACGGTCGGCAAGGACGGCGGCCAGGTCGTTCACGAACCGGTCCGGGCCGGCATCGCCCATCAGGTTGGTCAGCGAGAAGCCGTATTTCTTCACGATCATCGCGTTGGCGCCCACCCCGAAACGGCGCGCAAAGCCCAGGAGCCGTTTGACTCCCGCCGGGCCGGGGGTTCCCACGCGGATCGGTGCCTGGATTCCCCTGGCCCGGACCTCGGCGATCCACGCAGCCACAGGTTCGGTGTCGAAGGCGAACTGGGTGATGATGGAGGCGCCAAGGTCCTGCGCGGCGAGGGCTGCGGTCTTGTCCTCCAGCGCCCGCCAAAGGTCTTCCTTGCGGATGTCGGGATGGCCCTCCGGATATCCGCCGATTCCCACTTCCCGCACCCCGAACTGCTGCAGGAGGCCGGTGTTGACCAGCGCCAGGGAGTCTTCGTACGGGCCCTCGGGTTCTGCGGGGTCGCCGCCCACCACGAAGAGGTGCTCGGCGGCGCCCACTTCCGCCAGGCGCTGAAGGAACTTTTCGAGCTCGCCCTTCGATGCCAGCCGGCGCGCCGAGACGTGCGGCACGGGAATGAATCCCAGGTCCCGGGCGGCCTTGGCGGCGGCCACCCGCATCTCCAGGTCCTCGTTGCCGAGGAAGGTGACGTTAATGCGGGTGCCCGGCGGAATCCTGTCTTTTGCTTCGATGAGGGCGGGAATGTCCTTGCCGGTCATCTCCAGCGAGAAGTTGTTGATGAGTTCCAGGGATGCTGCCCGGTTGGGGGCGGGCATGATTCGAGTCGCCATCAGGTCATCCTTTCGGCGGGTGCAGCGGTGCACCCACCTCCAAGATTACCTATGTGCATAGGTAATGTCGATAGCTATTGATGGAATCCGGAACCTTCCGGTCCGCCGTCCGTTCCGGGCCTACCCCTGTGCTGCCTCCGGTTCCAGATGGGCGATGGCACGGGTGTCCTGGAAGGCCCGGACCCCTTCAATACCCTGTTCCCTGCCCATGCCGGACTGCTTCATTCCGCCAAATGGCGCGCGCAGGTCCAGTCGGGTTGCCCCGTGGTCGTTAACCCAGACGTAGCCGCAGACCAGGCGTCCGCCCACGCGGTCGGCCGCTGCCGGGTCGGCGGTCCACACCGAGCCGCACAGCCCCGCCCAGGTGGCGTTCGCCGCCTCCACCGCCTCGTCCTCCGTGTCGAACGGGATCAGGGGGATGACCGGCCCGAACTGTTCCTGGGTGACAACCCGCAGCGAGGGGTCCGGATCGATGACCAGTGCCGGGCGCAGGAAGTTCCCGCCGTGCAGTTCAGGGTCCGAGGGAAGGGGGCCGAATTCCCTGACATCCGCGCCCGCCTCCTTGGCCTCCTCGATGAGCTCAGCCACGAAGGCCTTCTGTACGGGGGAGTGCAGCGGACCCATGGTGGTCCCGTCGTCGAGCCCGTAGCCAATGACCGCCTTCTCCAGCCGCTGCGAGAGCCCGGCCACCACCTCGTCCAGGCGGGACCGGTGCACATAGACCCGCTTCGCGTTCATGCAGATCTGGCCGGTGGTATCGAAGATCGCGGCGTAGAGCCGGTCCAGGTGGGTGTCATCGAGGACCGCGTCCGCGAGGATGACGGCGGCATCGTTTCCGCCGAGTTCAAGCGTTACCCGGGTGAGTGACTTTGCCGCCATTTCCATGATGCGCTTGCCGCCGCCCACGCTTCCCGTGAAGCAGACCTTGGCGATGTCCGGGCTGGTGATGAGCGCAGCCATGTCCGCGTCCTTGCCGGTCACCACGTTCAGCACCCCCGGCGGCAGCTTTTCGGCAATCCGCTGGACCACGCGCGTCGTTGCCAGCGGCGCGGTGGGTGGCGGCTTAACGATTGCCGTGTTTCCCGCCAGCAGTGCGTGCGGCAGCGAGGCCGCGAGGATGGCAATGGGCCAGTTGAACGGCACGATAACCGTCACCACGCCAAGGGGCTGGAAGGTGACCGAGGTGGAGACGGGAATGCCGGGCGCGGGCGGCAGCACCTTGGCGGTGTCGACGTCGGGAGCCAGTTCCAGCGCGAGGTTCCACCTGATCTCGAACACCAGGGAGTCCACCCAGGCCTCCATGCGGATCTTGCCGTTTTCCTGCGAGAGGATGGCGGCATCCTCATCACGGAAATCCGCGATGCCCTCCAGTGCCTGCCGCATCCGGTCTGCGCGCTCCTGTGCACCCAGCGCGGCCCATCCGGGGTAGGCCGCCTTGGCCGCGGCAATCGCGTCCTGGACGTCGGCGGGGCCGGCCGCCGCGGCGTGGCCCACGATGGTGCCAGGCTTGCCCGGATCGGCGATGTCCATCGTGGCGGCGGCCTGCCGTTCGGTGCCTCCGATGAAGAGGCCGGTGGTCACCGGGGCGGACGTATCCACTGTGTTGGTCATGATGATGCACCTCTCTGTGCGGTACTGCCGGGATCCTTTAATTTTCTCACTGGCGGACGTTCGGCGTTCCGTGCGTATGGAACGTCTCGATGGTTTTCATGCCCCAGGCCTGCCCTTTCCGGCGCTCCTCCTGGTTCCACTCCACCACCGGCGAGTCCGGGTCAAGCAGCAGGCGGGCACCGGCGTTGGCCAGTTCGATCCGGTTGCCGCCGGGCTCCCAGACGTAGAGGAAGAAGGTCTGGTTGATGGCGTGCTTGTGCGGACCGGACTCGATGTGGATGCCGTTTTCAAGGAAGATGTCCGCGGCCTTCAGGATGTCCTCGCGGGTATCCGGGGCGAATGCCACGTGGTGGAGCCGGTTGCCGTGCTTGAGCCAGTCGTCGGAGTAGACGATGTCGTAGGACTTGTTGTTGAAGTGGAACCACCAGGCGGCATATCCGCCGTCGTCGAGCCGGATGCGTTCACTCTCCCGCCCGCACAGTGCGTGGGCCACGAACTCCCCGTTGGCCACCACGTCCTTGGCCAGGAAGTTGATGTGGTCCAGCCGGCGGGCGTTAACGCCCCTGCCGGGGAAGGCCGAGGCCTGGTTCTTCAGGGCGGGTTTGTCGTCCGTGGCCACGTACCGTTCGGTTTCGTAGTAGATGCCCAGGAGGTGCCCGTCGGGGTCCCGGAAGGAGTAGGTGGGCCCGGTTCCCACCTCACCCTCTTCCCAGCCGATGCCCAGGCCGGTGGCTTCGATGGCGGCGACCCGGCGCTCCAGCGCCTCCTGGCTGCTGGTCCGGAAGGTGGTGCGCCCGACGCCGGCATCGGCTGAGGCGGTGAGCTTGAGGGTGTAGCGCTGGTATTCGTCCCAGGTGCGAAGGTAGGCGGACTTCGTGCCGGCGCTGCCGGTCTCCGCCACGACGCGCATGGCGAGCAGGTCGCGGAAGAACCACAGGCTTTCCTCGAACACGGGGGTCAGCAGTTCCACGTTTCCCAGGTGGGCGACGTCGAACGAGGTATACCCGGTCATGAAGCTGTCCTCTCTCAAGGGGTCGTTGTGCAGTGGTCAGGGGCGCGGGCGTGGGAAGACGCGTCCTTCGAAAATCTTCCGTGCTGTCCTGAGGGCAGTTGAGCGGGTCACCGTGTAGCCGTCCGGGGTCTTCTCGATGGCCACCTCGACGTCAAAATGGCCGGTGGGGTGTTCCACCCGGAAGGGTTCCCCCGGTGAAGGAAGCGCGGCCAGGTCATGGCCCACCGACCCCTCCGCCAGCACACCAGCCGCCACCGTGAGTGCTCCGAGCACGCCGATGGAGGTGTGGACCCGGACGGGAAGGAAGCTGCGGGTGGCAATGGCGCCCCCGGCCCGTGGCGGCGCCAGCAGCACCAGCTTGGGCACGGTGGCAGCGCTGACATCGCCCATGCCCATCAGGTCCGCCGCGGCGAGGCGGATCCCGGCCAGCCGTAGTGCCAGGTCTTCATTGGCCTCGAGGTCTGCAGGGGCCTCGTTCCCGGTGATGCCCAGATCGGCGGCACGCATCAAAACGCTGGGCATTCCGTTGTCAACGCAGGTGAGGTCCACGCCCTCCGTGTGGTCCAGGATCCTGCCCGTGGGGAACAGGGCGCCGGTCGAAGACCCCGCCGTGCCCTCGAAATTGAGCCGGATGGCTGCCGCCGTCCCCGGAACGCCATCGATGGCCACCGCACCGCCTGCCGCCGGGCCGCCGTCGTAATCCACCACGCCGCCGGGCGTGGCAAACCGTGCGGTGGCCATGCTGCCCGTGTTCAGCATCCGGATGCGCACTTCCGTGTGGCCGTCGGCCGGCTGCACCAGGCCACGTTCCACGGCGAAGGGCCCGACGGCGGCAAGGATGTTGCCGCAGTTCTGCCGGCTGCTGACAAGTGCGGTGTCCACAGCGACCTGGAGGAAAAGGTAGTCCACGTCCGCGCCGGCGTCCGGAGACGGCGCGATGACGGCAACCTTGCTGGTCAAGGGGTGCGCTCCACCCAGTCCGTCCACCTGGCGGGGATCAGGAGAGCCCATGATCCGTAGCAGCAGGTCGTCGCGTTCTCCGGGGTCGGCAGGCAGGTCCGACGCCAGGAACAGGGCACCCTTGGAGGTCCCGCCCCGCATCAGGAGGCAGGGGATCCCCTCTGTATCGGGCATGTGCACCCTCGCGTTCCACGGCGGGCATGGTGCCTGGGCGGCCCATGGTCAGTCCTTTCCGGCGGACAGTGCCAGAAAACCACGCTCTGGAACTCTGGTCAAGACATCCGATACAATTTTGTTAGCAATCGTGTTGGTACTGGACGTCCCGGGCTGCTTTCCACCGTGGACCGAACGATGGAGTTCGCAGTGACAGGGATTTGGCAGTGACAGGGTCTTTGCAGGAGGCGCTGGACCAGGCGGCTTCACCGGTCCAGCTTTTGCGCGATTCGCCCGCCAGCCCCCACGTTTTTCCCGTGCGGGCCGAGTTCAGCAACTGGCGCTCCGAGCAGAATTCCTGGCGTACAGCCTGTGCCCTCCTCGACCAGTCGCACCACATGACCGATCTCTTCCTCTCCGGACCGGGCGCGGAAGGATTGCTGCGCGGGCTCGCGGTGAACTCTTTCGCGAACTTTCCGGTGGACCGTGCCAAGCAGTTCATCGCGGTGAACCATTCAGGGCAGCTCATCGGCGACGCCATTTTGGCACACCTCGACGAACAGTCCTTCAACCTGGTGGGCCACCCGATGGCCATCGACTGGGTGCAGTACCACGCCGAAACCGGAGGCCACGACATTGAGGTCTCCCGGGACGGAAACTCGATCGTCCGCGCCGGTGACCCCCGGCTGTTCCGCTACGAACTCCAGGGGCCAACCGCCCTGGCCCTCGTCGAAAAACTCACCGGCGCCCCTGTGCCGCAGCTCGGTTTCTTCCACATGGGGCACCTCCCCATCGCCGGATTGCAGGTCCGGGCGATCCGGCACGGCATGGCCGGGCAGCCCGGCTATGAGCTGTTCGGCCCTTGGGTAGAGGGCGAACGCGTCAGGGACGCGTTGCTACAGGCCGGCGGCGAGTTCGGGCTGACCCAGGTGGGGGCTAAAGGCTACTCGACGGCGAACCTTGAGTCCGGGTGGGTGCCCTCGCCCGTCCCGGCGGTCTTTACGGACGAACGGTTGCGCGGCTACCGCGAATGGCTCCCGGCGTCAGCGGCCGGTTCACTCGGCGGGAGTTTCGATTCGGCGGACATCGAGGATTACTTCCTGACCCCGTACGAGCTCGGGTACGGCCGCTCCGTCGCATTCGACCACGACTTCGTGGGCCGTGAGGCCCTGGAGGCGCTCTCCCGCACACCCTCCCGCCGCAAGGTGACACTCGTCTGGAACCCGGACGACGTCCAGGACGTGATGGGTTCCCTCCTGCGTCCCGGGCTTCCCGCCAAGTACATCGACATGCCCAAGGCCCGCTACGCCCTGTTCCAGGTGGACCGGGTGCTCCACGGCGGCGTAACGGTGGGCCAGTCCTTTGACTGCGGCTACATCGCCAACGAGCACTCCTTTGTTTCCCTGGCGGCGGTGGACGGACTGGAGGACGGCGCCGAGGTCACCGTGCTCTGGGGCGAAGAGCCCAACTCCGCCAAACTGCAGGTGGAACCCCACCGGCAGGTCCCCATCCGGGCCACCGTCGTCCCCGCTCCCTTCGTGCAATACGCACGCGAGAGCTACCGCGCCACCCACTGAACTGCGCCACCCCTGAACCGAAGGAGAACAGCCCATGGCCCCGAAATCCCTGCAGGACGTGCTCGATGCGGCGGGCAGCACCGTCGAACTGCTGCGCAATTCCCAACTTGGCACCTACATCTATCCGGTGGTTCCCGCCGAGTTCACCAACTGGCGGCGCGAGCAGCGCGCATGGCGTGAAACGGCGGTGCTCTACGACCAGTCCCACCACATGGTCAACTTCTTCGTGAAGGGCCCCGATGCGCTGAAGCTCTTCTCGGACACGGGCATCAACAGCTTCGCCAACTTCCCGGTGAACACCGCCAAGCAGTTTGTGCCCACGGCCTCCAACGGCGGGGTGATCGGCGACGGCATCCTGTTCCACCTGGAAGAGCAGGAATTTGTCTACGTTGGCCGCGCGCCGGCCGCCAACTGGCTCCAGTTCCATGCCGAAACCGGCGGATACGACGTCGAATGCACCTACGATGACAGGTCGCCGTCGCGCCCCTACGGCCAGGCTGTCAGCCGGAAGTACTACCGCTTCCAGATCCAGGGCCCCAGCGCCTGGCAGATCATCGAAAAGCTCAACGGCGGGACTCTGGAGCAGGTGAAGTTCTTCCACATGGGCCACCTGGGCATCGCCGGGGAACAGGTCCGCACGCTGCGCCACGGCATGGCGGGAGCCCCGGGGCTGGAAATCTGGGGACCCTACGAACAGCACGGAAAAATCCGGGATGCCGTGCTCGAGGCCGGGGCTGAGTTCGGGCTGGAACCATGCGGGTCGCGGGCCTACTCCTCGAACACGCTCGAATCGGGCTGGATCCCCTCGCCGCTGCCGGCGATCTACAGCAGCGACGCAGAGCGCGCATACCGTGAATGGCTGCCGGCCACCAGCTACGAAGCGGTCAATGCGCTCGCCGGCTCGTTCGTCTCCGGCAACATCGAGGACTACTACCTGACCCCCTGGGAACTGGGCTACGGCTCATTCGTCAAATTCGACCACGACTTCATTGGGCGGGACGCCCTCCAGAAGGTCGATCCTGCTGCCCAGCGGAAAAAGGTCACCCTCGCCTGGAACGATGAGGACCTGGCCACCATCTGGGCATCGTTCCTGGACCGCGACAAGCCCGGCTACCAGTTCTTCGACGTCCCCAACGCCAACTACGGGTCGTCCAACTACGACTCCGTCATCGACGCCGACGGGACGGGGGTGGGCCTGTCGCTCTTCACTGGCGTGACGGCCAACGAACGCCGCGGCCTCTCGCTGGCCACGGTGGACCCCAACGTGGAGATCGGTACCGAAGTGCGGGTTGTCTGGGGCGAACCCGACGGCGGATCCCGCAAGACCACCGTGGAACCGCATGAACAGATCAGTGTCCGGGCGGTCGTCAGCCCGGCGCCCTACGCGGTCACCGCCCGTACCGAATACCACGGCGGCTGGCGGACCGCGGCCGCCGGTGCACGGTAGTCCGGCGGGAACGGCCGGCCGGCCTGTCGCCGTCCTGGGCCTGGGGGAAGCCGGGAGCATCTACGCCCAGGACCTGGCCGCCCGTGGATTGCGGGTGACGGGAACGGACCCTGCTGTCGACGCAGTCCCGCCCGGGGTGCTGCGGGCCCCTGGCATCAGTCAAGCAGTGGCGGGCGCCGGCCTGGTGATCAGCCTGGTGGGAGCCCGCGCCGCCGAATCCGTCCTTGACGAGGCGCTGGCCGCGATGGACCCGGCGGCCATCTTCGCGGACCTCAACACCACCGGACCGGACCAAAAGCGGCAGCTCGCGGAACGGGCGGCCGGGAGCGGCATCCTTTTCGCCGATGTCGCCGTCCTGGCGCCCGTTCCGCGGGGCCGGATCAGTTCGCCCCTGCTGGTCAGCGGCACGGGGGCGGACGCGTTGGTGGCCATCTTCACCGGATGGGGCATCCCGGCCACCAACGCCGGAAGCCAAGCGGGCGCGGCGGCCGGCCGGAAGCTGCTCCGCAGCGTCTTCATGAAGGGGCTGGCCGCCACTGTCCTGGAGTCAGTCACGGCCGCCGAGGCGGCAGGGGCAAAAGACTGGGTCATCAGCCAGATTGCAGCGGAACTTGGTCCGTCAGGCGATGCGCTGGTGGCGCGGATGCTTGAGGGCTCGCGGCTGCATGCCGTCCGCAGGGAGGCAGAAATGGTTGAGGTGCGGGACTTCCTGGAGTCGCTCGGGACCGCCCATCCGGTAACGGACGCCAGCATCGAGTGGCTGCATTCGCTCGCACTCCGGCAGCAGGAGCCGGAGGAGGAACAGGTTGCGGACAGTCCTTCCTGACTACGCCCGCCACCGTCTTCCCGGACCTGCTATGCCACCCGCCAGACGCTGCACTCGTCCGTATTGATGGCTTTGCGCACGCCGCTGATGCGGTCCAGGATCCAGACCACACCGATGCCGGGCGCTGTTTCCTGGACGCTGCCGCGGCGGATCACCACGTCGTCGTAGGAGGGCCCCACCGACAGGCGGGCTTCGATTTCATCGCCGCGGTGGAGCTGGTCCAGGGCGCGGACTCGTGTTACATGCGTGGTCGCTTTCTTCAACATCGCTGGGGCCTCCTGGCTGGAGCTGGTGCCGGCTCTTGCCTGCACTACCAAGTGTGGGCCTGGAATGTTGCGTACCGGTTTCCCCGCGGTTAGGGCCCGGTTAGTTCTTCGCGCCGCCGCGGTTTCAGGCCACGGCCCCGCTCCGGTAGGCCGCCAGGAACGTGGAAATCCTCCGGACGGCTTCCTCGATGTCCAGCACCGAGGGAAGGATGACAAAGCGGAAGTGGTCCGGCGCAGGCCAGTTGAAGGCCGAGCCGTGGGAGACCAGGATCTTTTGGTCCCGCAGCAGGTCCAGGACGAATTTCTCGTCGCTCTCGATCGGGTACAGCTCCGGGTCCAGGCGTGGGAACAGGTACATGGCGCCCGACGCCGGGACGCAGGTGACGCCGGGAATGGCCGTGAGCAGTTTGTGGGCAAGGTCCCGCTGCTCGCGCAGCCGGCCCCCCGGCTTCACCAGCGCGTCAATGCTTTGGTAGCCGCCGAGGCAGGTCTGGATGGCGTGCTGGGCGGGAACGTTGGCGCACAGGCGCAGCGACGCGAGCAGTTCCAACGCTTCACGGTAGGCGGCGGTGGCAGCCAGCGGGCCGGTAATGGCCACCCATCCGGCCCGGTAGCCGGGCATCCGGTAGGCCTTGGACAAGCCGCTGAACGTCAGGCAGCACACGTCCTCGGCCACCGCGGCGGTGTGGATGTGCGTGGCGCCTCCGTAGAGCACTTTCTCGTAGATCTCGTCGGAGAACAGGACCAGGTTGTGCTTCCGGGCCAGCCCGGCGAACTGCTCCAAAATGTGCCGGGGGTAGACGGCGCCCGTGGGGTTGTTCGGGTTGATGATCACGATGCCCTTGGTGCGGTTGGTGATCTTCGCTTCCACATCGGCCATGTCCGGCCACCAGTTCTCCGCCTCGTCGCAGACGTAGTGGACGGGCTTGCCGCCGGTCAGGGTCACGGCGGCCGTCCACAGGGGGTAGTCAGGTGCCGGGACCAGGATTTCGTCGCCGTTCTCCATGAAGGCCTGCAGGCACATGGAGATCAGTTCGCTGACGCCGTTGCCGATGACGATGTCCTCGACCCCAATGTTCATCAGGCCCCGGGTCTGGTAATACTGCGAGATGGCGGTCCGGGCCGTGAAGATGCCCTTTGAATCGCTGTAGCCCTGGGCGCCGCGAAGGTGGTGGATCATGTCCACCACCACGGACTCGGGCGCTTCCAGCCCAAAAGGCGCGGTGTCCCCAAGGTTCATCTTGAGGATCCGGTGCCCTTCGGCCTCCATGTTCTTGGCGGCCTCAAGGATCGGCCCGCGAAGTTCGTAACGGACGTTCCGGAGTTTGCTGGAGTGTTGCATGGCGCGCATGGTTGATCTTTTCACAAAGCACGACGGCGGGCGGCGGGGGAGGCCACTCCGTGGACGCCTGCTGGCACAACGCACCTTATTCGATAAGTTGTGAACTTGTAGTACTGCCTTCCTGCGGTGGTGCACGTCGGAACCGGAAGGAAGTACCCCACGTGGGCGGTGTGCTGATCGGACTGGCGGTGATCGGCGTCGTCATTGCCGTCGGATATCTTGCCGCGCGCTGCGGCCTGGGCGATGAACCCACCATCAACGCCCTGACCCGTACTGCCTTCTTCATCACCAACCCGGTCCTGCTGTTCACGGTGGTGCTGAAATCGGATCTGTCCGTGGTCTTTTCCGCCTATGTTCCGCTGGCCATGATCACGGCGGCGGCCACCGCGCTGTTATACGTGGCCGCCAGCCGGATCTGGTTCCGGCGGCCCCTGGCTGAGACCGCAGTGGGTGCAATGGCGGGCTCCTACGTCAACGCCAACAACATCGGCATCCCCATCACGCTTTATGCCCTGGGGGACGCAACCCCGGTGGCCCCGGTCCTGCTGGTCCAGCTCCTCCTGTTCGCCCCGCTGGTCCTGACTCTTCTTGACCTCAGCGAAGCCGGCCGGTTCTCGCCCCGGCTGATGCTCACGCAGCCCTTCCGCAACCCGATGATCATCGCCTCGCTCCTGGGCGTGGTCCTGGCGGCGTTCCACGTGGAGCTGCCCGCCCCGGTGATGGCGCCGCTCACCCTGCTGGGCGGTGCTGCGGTCCCGGTGGTGCTGCTGGCTTTCGGCATGTCGCTGCGCGGAACCAGGATGCTCCGGAGCGGCGGCCACACGGCCGAAATCCTCACTGCCACGGCACTGAAGTCCGCTGTGACGCCGGCCGTGGCGTTCGTCGTCGGACGTTTCCTGTTCAACCTGGACCACCACATGCTCCTGGGCGTGGTGCTCATGGCAGCGCTGCCCTCGGCCCAGAACGTGTTCCTGTTCGCCAGCAAGTATGGGCGCGGGGTGGCCGTGGCGCGCGAAACCATCCTGCTCTCCACGGCCGCCGCTGCGCCGGTGCTGGTGCTGGTCGTGTGGCTGCTGGCGGCCTGAAACGGGCGCGCCGCCCTACCGCCCGGGCCACCGGCCGGGCAAGAATGGGCACATGGAACTTCCCGTGATGCCGCCCGTCCCGCCCATGCTTGCCAAGGCCGTCAGCGGCATCGACGGTATTCCCGGCGGCGGGGACCTCAGCTACGAACCCAAATGGGACGGCTTCCGGTCCATCATTTTCCGTGACGGCGATGACCTGGAGATCGGCAGCCGCAACGAAAAACCCATGACGCGGTACTTCCCGGAACTTGTGGCCGCGCTCAAGGAGAACCTGCCCCCGCGCTGCGTGGTGGACGGCGAGATCATCCTCGTGGGGGCGTCCGGGGACAGGCTCGACTTCGACACCCTGCAGCAGCGCATCCACCCTGCCGCCAGCCGCGTGAAGCTCCTGGCGGAACAAACCCCGGCAAGCTTTGTGGCCTTTGATCTCCTGGCCCTGGGCGATGAGGACTACACCGGCAGGCCCTTTTCCGAGCGGCGGGTGGCGCTGGAGAAAGCCCTCGCGGCCAGCAAGGCACCCGTCCACCTGACAGCCGCAACCACGGACAGGGACACGGCCGGGCATTGGTTCGAGCAGTTCGAGGGGGCCGGGCTGGACGGCATCGTCGCCAAACGACTGGACGGCAGGTACGAACCCGACAAGCGGGTGATGTTCAAGGTCAAACACGAGCGCACCGCGGACTGCGTGGTGGCCGGCTACCGGCTCCACAAGAGCGGCCCGAACGCCATCGGCTCGCTGCTGCTGGGGCTGTACAAGGACGACGGCGGCCTGGCCAGCGTGGGAGTCATCGGCGCCTTCCCGATGAAGCGCCGGCAGGAGCTGTTCCAGGAACTCCAGCCGCTGGTGACCGATTTCGACAACCACCCCTGGACCTGGGCCAAGCAGGAAGAAGGCGAACGGACCCCGCGGAACGCGGAGGGGAGCCGCTGGAGCGCCGGCAAGGACCTGTCCTTCGTTCCGCTCCGGCCCGAACTGGTGGTGGAGGTCCGCTACGACCACATGGAGGGTGACCGGTTCCGCCACACGGCCCAGTTCAACCGCTGGCGACCGGACCGGGACCCGGAATCCTGCACCTACGCGCAGCTGGAGGAGCCGGTGAACTTCGACCTCGCCTCGGTGCTGGAGACCGGGCGGTAGCCGCAGACTGGCCCATCCTCACAGACTGGCCCAGTTTTAACGGGGGAGAGCCCGCCATGTGGGGGAATGGCGGGCTCTCCGGCCTGAAAACCGGGCCAGTCTGTACGCGGCGGACGGCCTACTTCAGGCCGAGCTGCTTGGTGGGGGTCCGGAAGGATTCCTTTGCGGTCAGGGCCGAGACAGCGGCCACCGCGCAGATGATGGCAGTGAAGATGCTGATCTGCACCCAGCCGCCGGGCTTGATGCCGCCCATGGCAGCCACGATGGCGGGCGCGAACCCTGCCATCAGGAAGCCCAGCTGGGTTCCGATGGCCAGGCCGGAGAACCGGACCTTGGTGCTGAACATTTCGGCGTAGAAGGAAGGCCAGACGGCGTTGGCCGCCGCGTAGCCGCACGAGAAGTAGCCGATGGCGGCCAGGAACATCAGCGGAACGCTGTGGGACTCCAGGCTCAGCAGGAAGACGGGGGTGAGGACCGCGCTGGCCAGGGCGCCGTAGATAAAGACGGGCTTGCGGCCGATCTTGTCCGCCAGCATTCCGAAGAGCGGCTGGGTGCCCAGGGCCACGATGTTGGCGGCAACCACCAGCCACAGGGTGGTGGTGCCGTCCACGCCGGCAACGGTCTTGGCGTAGCTGATGGCCAGGGTGCCGAAGACGGTGGAGACGGCGGCGATGAAGGCGCAGCAGATCACGCGGAGCACGTCGCGCCAGTGGCCCTTGAGCAGGTCTGCCACGGGCAGCTTGGCGATCTGTGCGTTCTTCCGGGCTTCCTCGAAGGCGGGCGGCTCGTGCAGGGTGCGGCGGATGAGGAACGCCACCACCACCACCGCGGCGCTCAGCCAGAACGGGATGCGCCAGCCGATGCCGAACTTGATCTCGTCCGGCAGGGCCAGGACGGGGATGAACACCAGGGCTGCGAGGATCTGGCCGCCCTGGGTGCCGGTGAGGGTCCAGGAGGTGAAGAAGGAACGGCGGTTGTCCGGGGCATGCTCCAGGGTCATGGAGGAGGCGCCGGCCTGCTCGCCTGCAGCGGAGAGGCCCTGGCAGAGGCGGGCCAGCACCAGCAGCGCAGGAGCCCACCAGCCGACCGTACGGAAGTCGGGCAGGCAGCCGATGACGAAGGTGGAAGCACCCATGAGCACCAGGGTGAACATCAGGACTTTCTGCCGGCCCACCCGGTCGCCGAAGTGGCCAAGGATAATGGCGCCGATGGGACGTGCCACGTACGCGAACCCGAAGGTTGCGAAGGACATGATGGCGGCGTTGGCATCGGCATTGGGGAAGAAGACCGTGGGGAAGATCAGTGCTGCCGCCGAGCCGAAGATGAAGAAGTCATAGTATTCGACGGCGCTGCCCAGGAAGCTGGCGAGTGCGGCCTTCTTGGGTGTCCCGGCGGAGGTGAGGGCACCCGCCCCTGGGGACGGAAGTGTCTTGCTCATGGTGTTCCTTTGGTGTGACGACATTGTCGCGGATGGATCTGGGGGGTCGCAGCCGCCGATGCCTTGGTGCGGGCGGGGGATGCGGCTGGAGTCCGGTGCAAAGACCCGGCAGTTGTAGCCACATGGTGGGAGCTACTTTTGCGATACAGAAACTATGACTGTGAGGGCAGTCACCTGTCAAGAAAATAATCACCATCTAGAAATAGCTCTCACATTGTGGCAACATCGAATGCATGAGTGTGAACCAAACCACAGCGGTCAATGAAGAATCCGCTGCCGCCGCCCGCGCCGGAGAGCCCGTGAATGCCATGCCGCCGGAAGGCAAAGTGGGCGCCCGTCCCGCCGACCGCACGGACATGGTGGGCAAGGCCCTGGGGCTGCTGGTCCTCCTGGGTGATGAACCCCGCGGTGCCAGTGCCGCAGAAATTTCCCGCCGCGCCGAACTTCCCTTCAGTACCACCTACCGCCTGCTGGGCTCCCTGACCCGCGACGGCTTTGTCGACTACGAGCCGGACGGCCGCCGCTACCACCTGGGCCTGCGGATCTTCCAGCTGGGGCAGCGCGTCTCCAACCACCATGGCTTCGCGGGTACGGCCATGCCCATTCTCCGCCGGGTCACCGAGCAGACCGGCGAGGCCACCATCCTCAGCGTCCGCGACGGCCTGCACCACCTGACCGTCAGCAAGGTGGACGGGCCGCAGACCTTCCGCGTGACCAGTGACCCCGGCCACCTCGGCTCGCTCTCGACCACCGCCGTGGGCAAGGCCCTGGTGGCTTTTGCCGAGGATGCGGAACGGGAAAAGCTGCTGGCGGAGCTCCCGCTGGAGGCGCTGACTGACAAGTCCGTGACGGACCGCCGCGCTTTCCGGGCTGAGATCGAAAAGGTCCGCCGGCAGGGTTACGCCGTCATGGACGAGGAGAACGAGGCGGGGATGCGTGCCGTGGCCGTGCCGCTGCTCAACGACCAGGGGCACGCCTTCGCCTCGCTGGCAACTGCCGTGCCGGTCTTCCGGCTGGACCTTGAGGGGCTGGTGGCGTACGTTCCCCTGCTCCAGGAAGCCGCCGCCGAACTGGCGGCCAGGCTGCCGCAGCGATAGCACCAAGGGGCCAGCAATCGTCCCCGGGGCGACACCGTTGTTCGCATGAAGAACAATAGTGCGATAAGTGAACATTTGTTGTACCGTAATCCCTATCACCCCGCAGCGCGGCCGAGTTCCGCGCCTGCCCGGTGCCGTCCCAAAGGAGCTGCACGAATGAGCAATCGAACTGAGTCCTACCTTGTAGGGCTGGTTGGTGATGGCGTTACGCCATCGCTCACGCCTCCCATGCACGAACGGGAAGGTGACGTGCAGGGCCTGCGCTACCTGTACCGGCCCATCGACCTGCTGGAACTGGGGCTGACCGGGGAATCGGTGGGCGCCATCCTGGACAGTGCCCGCACCCTGGGCTTCAACGGCCTGAACATCACCCATCCCTGCAAGCAGCTGGTCCTGCAGCACCTGGATGAGGTCAGCCCGGACGCGCGCCGCCTCGGTGCCGTCAACACGGTGGTCATCCGGGACGGCCGCTTCATCGGCCACAACACAGACTTCTCCGGCTTCGCCGCCGCCCTCGCCTCCGGCCTTCCCGGCGCCCGGCTGGACCGCGTGGTGCAGCTCGGCGCGGGCGGCGCCGGGTCCGCCGTCGCCTATGCCCTGCTCAGCGCAGGCGTTAAATCCCTGGACCTGGTGGACATGGACCCCGCCAGGGCCACCGCACGGGCTGCCGAGCTGCAGGGCTTTTTCCCGGACAGCACCGTCACGGCCCGCACGACGGCGGAGCTGCCGCAGCTGATGCCGCTGGCCGACGGACTGGTGCACTGCACACCCGTTGGCATGGCAGCCCACCCCGGCGTCCCGCTGGACCTTGACCTGCTCGAGCCCCGGCACTGGGTGGCGGACATCGTCTACCGCCCGATCGACACCGAACTGGTCCGCGGCGCCCGCGCCAAGGGCTGCGAGGTCCTGGACGGCGGCAGGATGGCAGTGGGCCAGGCCGCCGACGCATTCCGGATCTTCACCGGCCTGGACGCCGACCCGGAGCGCATGCGCTCGCACTTCCTGGAGCTTGTGGCCGCCGAGGAGGTGGCCGCCTGATGCGCACCGGAATCGCCACGGTCTGCCTCTCCGGCACCCTGAAGGAAAAGATGCAGGCCTGCGCCATCGCCGGCTTTGACGGCATCGAAATCTTCGAGCAGGACCTGGTCACCTCACCGCTCAGCCCCGAAGACGTGCGGAAGATGGCAGCGGACCTGGGGCTCGGCCTGGACCTGTACCAGCCCTTCCGCGACTTCGACGGCGTCACCCCGGACCTGCTAAAGGCCAACCTCCGCCGCGGCGAGGCCAAGTTCAAGCTCATGGCCCGCCTGGGCATGGACACCATCCTGGTGTGCTCCAACGTTGCCACCGCCACCATTGACGACGATGCCGTCCGCGCCGAACAACTGGCACAGCTCGCAAACCTGGCGGGGGACCACGGCGTCAAGGTGGCCTATGAGGCCCTGGCCTGGGGCAAGTACGTCAACGACTACGAACACGCCTGCCGCCTGGTGGAGATGGTGGACCACCCCAACCTGGGAACCTGCCTGGACTCCTTCCACATCCTGTCCCGCGACTGGGACACGGCGCCGATCGAGGACATCAACCCGGACAAGATCTTCTTCGTCCAGGTGGCGGACGCCCCCAAGCTCTCCATGGACGTCCTGTCCTGGAGCCGCCATTACCGCGTCTTCCCGGGCGAGGGGCAGTTCGAGCTGGCCAAGTTCATGGGCCACGTGGTCCGCGCCGGCTACACCGGACCCGTGTCGCTGGAGGTCTTCAACGACGTCTTCCGCCAGTCGGACGTCGAGCGCACCGCGGTGGATGCCATGCGGTCCCTGATCTGGCTGGAGGAGCAAAGTGCCAAATGGCTCGCCGGCACCGAAGCCGCGCCCGGCAACGCAGCCGCGCTCCGCCGTCGTTATCCGATGGAACTTGCCACGCTGCCCAAGGTCAACGAACCTGCCGGCTTCAACTTTGCCGAGGTCAAGGCGGACGATACCGCCCAGCTGGAGAAGCTCCTGGGCCAGCTAGGGTTCCAGTTCGAAGGCCGCCACCGCACCAAGGACGTCCAGCTGTGGACCATGGGGCAGGCCCGGGTCATCATCAACGAGCAGGCCGCGCAGCATGCGGAACCGGCCATTGCCGCGTTGGGGTTCGACGTCGATTCCCCCGTGATCGCCTCCGCCCGCGCCCAGCAGCTCAAGGCCCCCGTGGTGGCCCGCAAGGTCCAGGCGGACGAGGAAGTGTTCCAGGGCATCGCCGCGCCGGACTCCACCGAGATCTTCCTCTGCCAGGGCAGCCCGGACGGCACCGCGGCCTGGACGCACGAATTCGGGGAAGGGCTGGAACACCCGTCGGCAGGCGCCAGGGCGGTCATCGACCATGTCAACCTGGCCCAGCCGTGGCAGCACTTTGACGAGGCTGTCCTCTTCTACACCAGCGCCCTGGCCCTGGAGCCCCAGCCGTTCGCCGAGGTGCCCAGCCCCAGCGGCCTGGTCCGGTCCCAGGTCATGCAGACCTCCGACGGCGCCGTGCGTCTGGTGCTCAATTTGGCACCCATCCAGCAGGCACGGAACGAGGCCCGCAAGACCTATCAGGAACACATCGCCTTCGCCGTGGAGGACCTGGTGGCCACCGCCCGGGCCGCCCGGGACCGTGGCCTGGAATTCCTGCAGATCCCGGCCAATTACTACGAGGACCTGGACGCGCGGTTCGACCTGGAACCGGGATTCCTGGCCACGCTGCAGGAACTCAACCTGCTGTTCGACCGGGATGCCGGCGGCGAGTTCCTGCACTTCTACACCGCCACCGTGGGCAGCGTGTTTTTCGAAATGGTGGAACGCCGCGGCGGCTACGACGGCTACGGCGCCCCAAATGCTCCGGTGCGGCATGCGGTCCAGTACGACTCGCTGCACCGCACCCCCTAACCCGCACCACCCAGTACCCAGACGCAACAAACCCAACAGATCAGAAAGGAGCCAGCCGTGAAGGAAGACATCAACGCCGAGCTGGAGTCGGAGGAGCTCGTGCCCCCGGCCGAACCCAAGGCTGCCCACCAGCCCCTGGACAAGGCCATCGAGTCGCAGGCGGACCTCAGTGCAGAGATCAGCGCCATCGGCGAGGCTTACCGGCGCGCCCTCAAGGACGGCGGCCAGCCGGAGATCCAGCCGCGCCTGGACTACCCGCCGTACCGCAGCAGCATCCTGCGCCACCCCACCAAGAGCCTGCAGCACGCGGACCCGGAAACCATCGAGCTGTACTCGCCGGCGTTCGGGCACCAGGACGTGCACGCCCTGGAATCGGACCTCACCATCCAGCACAACGGCGAACCGCTGGGCGAACGGATCATCGTCTCCGGGAAGGTCCTGGACGGCGAGGGCCGCCCGGTGGCGGGACAGCTGGTGGAAATCTGGCAGGCCAACTCCTCCGGCCGCTACATCCACAAGCGTGACCAGCACCCCGCGCCCATCGACCCCAACTTCACGGGCATTGGCCGCTGCATCACCGGCCCGGACGGCTCGTACAGGTTCATCACCATCAAGCCCGGCGCCTACCCGTGGAAGAACCACCTGAATGCGTGGCGGCCGGCGCACATCCACTTCTCGCTGTTCGGCACCGAATTCACCCAGCGGATCATCACCCAGATGTACTTCCCTGGCGACCAGCTGTTCCCGCTGGACCCGATCTACCAGACCATCGTGGACCAGGACGCCCGCGACCGGCTGGTGGCCACCTATGACCACAGCATCACCGAACCCGAATGGGCCCTGGGCTACAACTGGGACATCGTCCTGACCGGCCCCAAGCGGACCTGGACCGAAAACGAGGCGCTCGGCGCCGCAGGCGACGAGGAGTAGGAAAGATGAGCACCAAACTGGTACCCACCCCCGGCCAGACCGTGGGCCCGTTCTACGGCTACGCGCTCCCGTTCGAGAAGGACAACGAACTCCTGCCCCCCGGCTTCCCGGGCTCCATCCGCCTGCAGGGCACCGTCTATGACGGCGCGGGCCACACCATCCCGGACGCCATCCTGGAGATCTGGCAGCCGGACGCCGAGGGCAAGGTTGTCCAGCGCACCGGTTCCCTGGTCCGGGACGGCTACACCTTCACCGGCTGGGGCCGCGGCGCCGTGGGCAACTCCGGCGTCTTCACCTTCACCACCGTCAACCCCGGCCCCACCAAGCCGGGTGCGGCCCCGTTCATTTCCGTGGCACTCTTCGCCCGCGGCCTGACCAACCGGCTGTTCACCCGCATCTACCTGCCGGAGGACACCGAGGCACTGGCCAATGACCCGCTGCTGAGCTCGCTGGAGCCGGAGCGCCGCGAGACGCTCATCGCCCGCCGCGACCCCGACGGCGGCCTCACCTGGGACATCCGCCTCCAGGGTGAGGGCGAGACGGTCTTCCTGGACTTCCAGTGACCCACGCCGCCGCTTTGGGAGACCTGCGCGCCTTCGCGGAAGAGGCCGACGCCGGCCTGCTCACCCCCGTCTCAGCGTCGCCGTTGGTGGCGGCTCTGACGGGGGACCGGGCAGTGCTGGCGGCCATCCTCGCCGTCGAAGCCGGCTGGGCCGCCGTGCTGCAACGGGCCGGGCTGGCACCCGCCGGTTCGGCCGCCGTCGTCGCCTCCGCCGCCGAGGCGGGGCGCTACGACCTGGCCGGTATTGCGCTGCGCGCCCAGGGCGGCGGCAACCCGGTGATCCCGCTGCTGGCGGACCTCCGGAAGAACGTGGCGGCCCTCGACGCCGCCGGGGTTGGTGCCGCGAAGGCCGTGCACACCTCCCTGACCAGCCAGGACGTGCTGGACACTGCCCTGATGCTGCTGGCCCGCAACACCGTCCACGCGGTGCTGGCGGACCTGAAAGGCACCACGACGGCGCTCGCGCACCTTGCCGGGCAGCATGCGGACACGCTGTGCGTGGGCAGGAGCCTGACACAGCATTCGCTGCCTTACACCTTCGGGCTGCGGGCCGCGCAGTGGTTCCAGGGCGTGGCCGCCGCGGGGCGGCAACTGGAAAACTTGGAGTTCCCGGTCCAGTTCGGCGGGGCGGCGGGGACCCTCGCCGCCGGAACCGTGCTGACGGATGGCTCCCAGGCCACGCCGTTTACCCTGGCCGACGCCCTGGCGGCCCAGCTGGGCCTGGCTCCGGCCGCGGCTCCCTGGCATACAAACCGCCTGGCCATCACATCCCTGGGCCATGCGCTGGCATCCGTGCTGGACGCCTTCGGAAAGATCGCCGCCGACGTCCTGTTCCTGAGCCGGCCCGAGGTGGCTGAAGTCGCCGAGCCGCGGGCGGCCGGGCGCGGCGTCTCCTCCGCCATGCCGCAGAAGCAGAACCCAGTGATGTCCGTCCTGGTCCGCAGCGCCGCACTGCAGGCACCGCAGCTGGCCGCCCAGCTGCATGTGGCCGCCGCCAACTTCAACGACGAACGCCCGGACGGCGCCTGGCACACCGAATGGGCTGCCCTCCGCCAGCTGCTGGCCCTGGCCCTCGGCGCCGCAGGCCATCTGCGGGAACTCGCCGAAGGGCTCCGGGTGTTCCCGGACGCCATGCGCCGCAACCTTGACCTGTCCGGCCCGCTGCTGCTGGCTGAGGGCGTCAGCGCCGCGGTGGCCCCCCTGCTTGAGGAAAGGGACGGACTCAGCGGCAAGCAGCAGCTGCAGGACGTGGTGGACCAGACGCTGCAGGTGCCCCCTCCGGAGCAAGCCGCCACCTACCGCAAGCTGTTCCGCGGTGCCGTCCCCGCCGCCGTCGTCCCTGACGCCCGGCTGGAGGAGCTCCTGGACCCCTCCAGCTACCTGGGCCAAGCGGCGGAGATCGCCCGCCGCGTCCTGGCCGCCTTTCCCGAATTCACTTCCCCTACCACCGACGCGAATGGAGCCTCCCGTGGCTAAGCCGGCCTTGAAAGCAGCGCTGCTGTCCCCGCAACGTCCCCTGGGCGACCACCCCCTGATGGTGGTGGGACCCTCCCTGGGCACCTCGTCGATCCTGTGGAACAGGGTGGCGTCCCTGCTCGGCAACGACTACGACGTGGTGGCCTGGGACCTTCCCGGCCACGGCGTCTCACCCGCCGCCACCGAAGCTTTCGATGTCGCCGCGCTCGCTGACGGCGTCGTGGACCTGGTGGACTCCATCGCCCCCGGTGAAAACTTCCACTGCGCAGGAGTCTCCCTGGGCGGCGCCGTCGGCCTTCAGCTGGGCATCAAGCACGGGGAACGGCTGAAGAGCCTTTCCGTGCAGAACAGCGGCGCCAAGATCGGCACCCCCGAAGGGTGGCTGGAGCGCGCCGGGACCGTCCGCACCCAGGGCACGCCGGTCATGATCCAGGGGTCCGCGGAGCGCTGGTTCGCGCCGGGCTTCATGGACCGGGAACCCGATTTCAGCAGCCGCCTGCTGCACGCCCTGCGCGACGCCGACCGGTTCAGCTATGCCTTCTGCTGCGAGGCGCTGGCCGCCTTCGACGTCCGGCAGGAGCTGGGCAGCATCACCGTCCCCACCCAGGTCATCGCCGGGTCCCTGGACGGCGTCGCCACGCCCGCCATGGCCGAGGAAGTGGCAGCGGGAATCACCGCCGGGGGCGGAACCGCGACGGCGGTGACCGTGGAGGGCATCTCCCACCTGGCACCCGCCGAAGCTCCGGCACACGTTGCGGACCTGATGCGCAGCCTGGCCAGCTGGGCCGAATCACGGCAGGCCGCCCAGTGAGCGGCGCTGAACACGACGGGGCGCAGCGCCACGGCGTGGTCCAGCCCGGCGCCACCAGCCAGGAAATCTACGACGGCGGCATGTTGGTCCGGCGGGAGGTGCTGGGCGACGCGCACGTGGACCGGGCCAACGCCAACAAGGACGAATTCACCGACGACTTCCAGGACATGATCACCCGCATCGCCTGGGGCGGAATCTGGACCCGGCCCGGCCTGACCCGCCAGATGCGCTCCGCGGTCACCATCACCGCCATGGTGGCGCACGGCCACTGGGAGGAGCTGGCCATGCACATCCGCGCCGCCCTCCGGAACGGCCTCAGCAGGGATGAGATCAAGGAAATCCTGCTGCAGACCGCCATCTACTGCGGAGTCCCCTCCGCCAACACCGCCTTCAAGACCGCCCAACAGGTCTTTCGAGAAATGGACACCACCCGATGAACCAGGCTTTTGTGTACGACGCTGTGCGCACCCCCTTTGGCAAGTTCGGCTCCGGTCTTTCGGCCGTGCGTCCGGACGATCTTGCCGCGCACGTGATCAAGGAATCCGTAAAGCGGGCGCCGTCCCTCGACGTTGAGCGGATCGACGAAGTGGTGTTCGGCAACGCCAACGGTGCCGGTGAGGAGAACCGCAACATCGCCCGGATGGGCACGCTGCTGGCCGGGCTCCCGGTTTCCATCCCGGGCACCACAGTGAACCGGCTCTGCGGTTCCTCCCTGGATGCCGCGATTATTGCCTCCCGCCAGATCAATGCCGGTGACGCCGACCTGATGTTGGTCGGTGGCGCCGAGTCGATGTCCCGCGCGCCCTGGGTGCTGCCCAAGACGGAGAAGCCGTACCCGGCCGGGGACATGACCCTGGCGTCCACCACGCTGGGCTGGCGCCTGGTGAACAAGGCGATGCCCAAGGAGTGGACCATCTCCCTGGGCGAGGCCACCGAGCGGCTCCGCGAAAAGTACGGCGTAAGCAGGGAGGCGCAGGATGAGTTCGCCGCCGCCTCGCACAACCTGTCCGCCGCCGCCTGGGACGAGGGCTTCTACGACAACCTGGTCGCCCCGGTCCCGGGCACGGACCTGGTGCGCGACGAGGGCATCCGGGCGGGTTCTTCGGCGGAGAAGCTCGCCGGCCTCAAGACCGTGTTCCGGGCAGAGAACGGCACGGTCACTGCGGGGAACGCGTCCCCGTTGTCCGACGGCGCCTCCGCGGCCTGGATCGGATCCGAGGCGGCCGCGGGGCTGCTGGGGCTGGACCCGCTGGCGCGTATCGCCGGGCGTGGCGCGCACGCCAACGATCCCCAGTACTTCGGCTACGCCCCGGTCGAGGCGGCGAACAAGGCCCTCGAAAAGGCGGGGATCGGCTGGGAGCAGGTGGGCGCCGTCGAACTTAACGAAGCCTTCGCCGCGCAGTCCCTGGCCTGCATCAACGCCTGGGGCGTCGACCACTCGATCGTGAACCGGCACGGCGGGGCGATTGCCATGGGGCACCCGCTGGGTGCTTCCGGGACCCGGATCCTGGGCACCCTGGCCCGGTCCCTGCAGGCCTCCGGCGAACGCTGGGGTGTCGCTGCCATCTGCATCGGCGTGGGCCAGGGCCTGGCCGTCGTGCTCGAAAACATGACCGCCGCCGGAACCAACACTGGAAAGGACCAGTAATGCTGAACTTCGTAGATTCGGTCCAGGACGCCGTCGCCGGCATCAAGGACGGCTCCACCGTGATGATCGGCGGGTTCGGCAACGCCGGCCAGCCGTTCGAACTGATCGACGCGCTGCTGGACTGCGGCGCCACGGACCTGACCGTGGTGAACAACAACGCCGGCCAGGGAGACCAGGGCCTGGCCCTGCTGATCAAGGAGGGCCGGGTGAAGAAAATGATCTGCTCCTTCCCGCGGCAGTCCGATTCCTGGCACTTCGACGCCAAGTACAAGGCCGGCGAAATCGAGCTCGAACTCGTCCCGCAGGGTAACCTTGCCGAACGCATCCGCGCCGCAGGAGCTGGCATCGGCGGGTTTTTCACCCCCACCGGCTACGGCACCATGCTCGCCGAGGGCAAGGAAACCCGGATCATCGACGGCCGCGGCCAGGTGTTCGAAACCCCCATCCACGCCGACGTCGCCCTCATCAAGGCCCTGAAGGCTGACGGCAAGGGCAACCTCGTCTACCGCAAGACCGCCCGGAACTTTGGCCCCATCATGGCAGCGGCCGCGAAGCACACCATCGTCCAGGTCTCCGAGATCGTGCCCACCGGCGGGCTGGACCCGGAGAACGTGGTCACCCCGGGCATCTACGTCAACAGCATCGTCAAAGTTGCCGGCAGCGGCAGCACAGCAGGAAAGGCGGCCTGACATGAGCGTGCAGTCCAACGAAAAGTCCCTCCAGACCTCGGCGACGCCCCTGGGCCGGGATGACCTGGCCCGGCTGGTGGCAAAGGACATCGCACCCGGATCCTTCGTGAACCTGGGCATCGGCCAGCCCACCCTGGTGTCCAACTATCTCACCGAGGAACAGAACATCACCCTCCACACGGAGAACGGGATGCTCGGCATGGGCCCCGAAGCCAAGGGCGACGAGATCGACGAGGACCTCATCAACGCCGGCAAGATCCCCGTCACCGAACTCCCCGGCGCGTCCTACTTCCACCACGCCGACTCGTTCGCGATCATGCGCGGCGGGCACCTGGACATCTGCGTCCTGGGCGCCTTCCAGGTCTCCGCCACCGGGGACCTCGCCAACTGGCACACCGGCGCACCCGGCGCCATCCCCGCCGTCGGCGGTGCCATGGACCTGGCCTCCGGCGCCAAGGACGTCTTCGTGATGATGACGCTCCTGACCCGTGAAGGCGCCTCCAAGATCGTGGACGCCTGCACCTACCCGATCACCGGCGTCGGCTGCGTCACCCGCGTCTACACCGACAAAGCCGTCTTCCTCATCGGCCCGGACGGCGTCACCGTCCGCGAAACCTTCGGCTGCACCCTCGAAGAACTCCAGGACCTGGTGCCCGTCCCGCTCAAGGCCACGCCCGCCGCCGGATGAGCCTGCGCCCGTCACCGCACCTAGGATTGGTAACCATGATTGACGCCGCAGGCACAGATACCCAGGCCGCCCCGCAGGCCAGCGACCAGTACGTCCAGTCGCTGGCCCGGGGCCTGGCCGTGATCCGCGCCTTCGACGCCGAGCGCCCGGTCATGACGCTCACCGAGGTGGCCTCGCGTACCAACCTGACCCGGGCCACGGCCCGCCGTTTCCTGCACACCCTGGTGGAGCTCGGCTACGTACGCACCGACGGCAAGACGTTCGCGCTCACGGCCAAGGTCCTCCAGCTGGGCTACGCCTACCTTTCGGGGCTTTCGCTGCCGCAACTGGCGCAGCCGCACCTGGAGGAGCTGTCCCTCAAACTGGGCGAATCCACGTCCGCGGCCGTGCTGGACGGCACGGATATCGCCTACATCGCGCGGGTGACCAGCCGCCGGATCATGACCGTCGGCATAACGGTGGGTACCCGGTTCCCGGCGTATGCGACGTCGATGGGCCGGGTGCTGCTTGCCTACCTGCCGCCGGCCGACCTTAAGGCGTACCTGGCGGCGGCCGAAATCAAGCCGCTGACGCCCCGCGCCCTGGGCACCGTCCCGGAACTGCTGAAGGTGCTGGACACCGTCCGGGCGCAGGGCTGGTGCCTCCTGGACCAGGAGCTGGAGCTTGGCCTCATGTCCGTGGCCGCCCCGGTCTATGACGGGGCCAAGGTGGTGGCGGCGGTGAACGTTTCGCTGCAGGCCCAGTCCGTGGAGGCCAAGCCGGATCCGCAGGCGTACCTGGCTTCGGTGGCGCAGGAGATCGTGGCCACGGCCAAGCTCATCTCCGCGGACCTCACTGCCCGCGGCTGACTTTATCCGGAGCTTAACTGAAGAGGACGACGGCGGGTGCTTCCCGCCGTCGTCCTCTTCAGTTTTGCGGTGTGGCTGCGAAGGCCGTTACTTTACGTGGTTGCCCAGCTCGCGGAGCGGGGTCTTTGCAGTTTCGCGCGCCCACCAGGCGCCCGCCACCGCGAGGATCGAGGAACCTGCCACGATCCAGGCTGCCGGTCCCCAGTTCGCCTTGTCCGCACCCACCAGGGCGGTGCCGAGCAGCGGGGTGAAGCCGGCGCACAGGATGCCGACCTGGAGTCCGATTGCCATGCCGGAGTACCGGACCTTGACGTTGAAGAGCTCGGAGAACCAGGCCGGGTAGATTGCGTTGGACATGGAGTAGGTGCCGGCGGTGATCAGCGTACTGGTCAGGAAGATCATGGGGATGTTTCCGGTGGAGATCACCCAGAAGTAGACAAAGATCATGGCGCCGGAACCGAGCACACCGCTGATGAAGATGGGGCGCCGGCCAAAGCTGTCGGACCAGCGTGCCATCAGGGGCTGGCTGGCGATCGCCAGCACGTTGCCCAGGATGCTGACCCAGAGCATGGTGGAGGCGGGGACGCCCACCGACACCGCATAGGCCAGGCCGAAGGACTGCATGAACGTGTTGGTGACGGTCTCGAAGGACATCAGCGCCACCTGGAAGAACTGGGCCGGGTGCGTCTGGAACATCTTGGCGAAGGGGAGCTTCACCAGTTCCCCGTGGTCGTGCTTTTCCTCAAAGACCTCCGGCTCCTCCAGCGAGCGGCGGACCAGGTAGGCGACGATCAGGACCACCAGGGAGAGCCAGAACGGGATCCGCCAGCCCCAGGCGAGGCGGTCCGCCTCGCTCATGGCGGCCACGGGCAGGAAGGCCAGGGACGCGAGGACGATGCCGGCGGAGATGCCGCTCATGGCGAAGCTGGCGAAGAAGCCGCGGCGGCCTTCGGGGGCTTCCTCCGTGGACAGCGCGGAAGCACCTGCGGTTTCCGCTCCGGCGGACAGGCCCTGCATCAGGCGCAGCACCACCAGCAGTGCCGGGGCCCAGTAGCCGGCTGCGTTGAAATCGGGCAGGGCGCCGATCAGGAAAGTGGCACTGCCCATGAGCACCAGGGTGAGCACCAGGGTGTTCTTGCGGCCGATCTTGTCACCGAGATGACCGAACACCACAGCTCCGAAGGGCCGTGCGACGTAGGCGACGCCGAACGTCGCGAAGGAGGCGATGAGGGCCACCGTGGGATCGCCGGCCGGGAAGAAGATCTTCGAGAACACAAGCGACGCGGCGGTGGCATAGATGAAGAAGTCGTAGTACTCCAGGGCGCCGCCAAGGAAGGCAGCCAGCGCGGCTTTTCGGGCGCGCTTGAGCTGGCGTTGTGCTTCAGGCGTTGACTGCGCCTGGGCTCCTGCTGCGATGTGGGTCATGGTGGGGTTCCCTTCCACGCTGAAGGTGGGGATCTGTCATTATTTGTACGCAATGCGAACAGGTGTGCGGAATGCGCCTAGAAAGAGGATACTAGGCCGTGACGCCAATCACAACGGCAAAAGGAAAGGTGCATCATGGCCGAACGACGCGGGCACGCATCCCGGCTGGTCCTGATCGGTTCCGCCGCCTCACAGGCCATGTCCCCCGGCCTGTGGAATCCGGTCCTGCAGGAACTCGGCAGCGGGTGGACCTATGAGGCCTGGGACGTGGCGCCGGACGCCGATCTTGGCGCCGTCCGGCGCAGGCTCCTGGAACCGGACATCGTGGCGGCCAACGTGACCATGCCGCACAAGCACTGGGCGGCGGAAACCGCTGATGAAGCCACCGGGCCCGTCCAGCTCAGTGGTGCCTGCAACCTGCTGGTAAGGCAGGACGGCCGGCTGGCGGGGCACAACACGGATGTTACCGCCGTGGGCGTCCTGCTGGAGGGCCGGTACCAGCGGCACGCGCTGTTGCTGGGTGCCGGGGGAGCAGCCCGGGCGGCCTTGATCGCGCTCAAGGACAAGGTGGGAAGAGTGTCCATTGCGGACCGCGATCCCCACGCGTCGGAGGAGCTGCTGCACCTGGCCAACGGTTTTGGCATCGAGGCCCAGGCCGTCACCTGGCAGGAGGCGCAGGACCTGGCGCCCGGGGCGTCCCTGCTTGTCAATGCGACTCCTGTCGGGAAAAAGGCCACCGATGGTCCGGTCTGGGGCGGAGCCCGGCTGGCCCCCGATGCTGTGCTCTACGACTACGTCTACGCCGGCCATGCCACTGCCAGTGTGGAGCGGGCCATGGAGCTGGGGGTCCGGTGCATTGATGGGTGGGACCACCTCCGTGAGCAAGCCGTGGCCATGGTGCCCCTCCTCGGCCTGGACGGGCGGGCCTGCCAGCTGCTGGAGCAGACCCTGGGAGAGCTCCGGGAAAAGCACTGAAAGGCGGACGCGCCGAACGATAAGATCAAACAGGCACCGCAGGCCGGCAGGCCGGCGCAGGCATGCCAACCGTTCAGAGAGGAACAGCAACGTCAATGGAGGAGCAGGCAGCCTACTTCGTGAAGTCGGTTGAGAAGGCATTCGACGTCCTGCTCGCTTTCACTCCGGACCAGCCCCGGCTGACCGTGTCGCAGGTGGCTGCCCGGACGGACATGACCCGTGCCTCCGCCCGCCGCTTCCTGCTGACCCTGGCGGACCTCGGGTACATCCGCGCCGAGGGGCCGGCCTTCGAACTCACGGCCCGGTCCCTGGACGTCGGCCGTTCCTACCTCGCGGGCCTGACCTTGCCCAGGGTGGCCGAGCCCCATCTCAGGGACCTGGCGGCGGAGCTCAATGAAACAACAGCCCTGTGCATCCTCGACGGCGGCGACGTGGTCTACGTGGCCTGCGTGCCGTCTCCGGGGCTGCTCAGCGTTTCCATCACCGTCGGGACCCGCTTCCCGGCGTGGGCAACCTCCATGGGCCGCGTCCTGCTTGCCGGGCTGCCTGGCCCACAGCTGGAGGAGTACCTCCGGTCGGTCCAGCTGCGCCGCTTTACCGACCGCTCAATCGGCAGTGTGGAGGACCTCAGGGCAGAGGTGGAAGCGGCGCGGACCAGGGGCTGGTCCATGGTCTCCCAGGAACTCGAAGAGGGCCTGCGCGGTGTGGCCGTCCCGGTCCGCCGCGGAAACGAGGTTGTTGCCGCGGCCAATGTGTCCCTGCAGACACACCGGGCAGCGGCCCGGGATATCGAGGCAACGGTCCTCCCGCAGCTGACGGAGGCCGCGCGGCGCATTGCACTCGATTACGGCGGTCCTGCCGTCCGCGCCGTTTAATCCACGTACCGCAGCCCCGCCGCTTCAAGCGGTCCGCGCATGTTGTAGATGTCCAGGCCGAGCTCTCCTGCTGCGAAGCGCCCGCGCTTGGCTTCTTCGTTCTCTTCGCGTTTCCTGGCGGCTGCCGCTACTTCGGCGGCGCGGGCGGCGGGCACCACCACCACGCCGTCGACGTCGGCAATCACCACGTCCCCGGGGGTGACCAGTGCGTTGGCGCAGACCACCGGGATATTCACTGAGCCGAGGGTGGCCTTCACGGTGCCCTTGGAGTTGATGGCCCGGCTGAACACGGGAAAGTCCATGGCCTGGAGGGCTGCCACATCGCGGCAGCCGCCGTCGATGACCAGGCCGGCTGCGCCCTGCGCACGGAGCGACGTTGCCAGCAATTCGCCGAAGAAGCCGTCCTCGCATTCCGTGGTGCACCCTGCCACCACCACGTCTCCGGGCCGGAGCTGTTCGGCTGCGACGTGCAGCATCCAGTTGTCGCCGGGCTGGAGCAGGACGGTGACAGCGGTGCCGCACAGGGTGGCGCCGGGGTAGACGGGGCGGATGTAGGGCCGCATGAGCCCCAGGCGGCCCATGGCCTCATGCACAGTGCTGACGCCGAACGCGGAGAGGGCCTTGACGGCGTCTTCCCCGGCGCGGGTGATATTGGTGTGGACCACGCCGAGTTCCTGCATCATTGTTCCCTCCGAAGGCATGTCACCGGCCCTGCTGCGTGAGCAGGGCGTCAAGGCGTGGATAAACGTTGCGTGCGTTGTGTTCCTGGATGGCGCCCAGTTCGGCCTCGTCAAGGCCGGCGTCGTCGATGTAGCGTGCCGTGTCGTCGAAGTGGTGGCCGGTCCACGGGTCGATGTCCCGGACCGCGCCGATCATCTCGGAGGCGAAGAGGATGTTCTGCGTCGGGATGACTTCCAGCAGCAGGTCGATTCCGGGCTGGTGGTAGACGCAGGTGTCGAAAAAGACGTTCTGCAGGAGGTGTTCTTCCAGTGCGGGCTTTCCCAGTGCCATGGCAAGGCCGCGGAAACGTCCCCAGTGGTACGGCACTGCGCCGCCGCCGTGGGGGATGACGAGTTTCAGGGTGGGGAAGTCCGCGAACAGGTCGCCCTGGATGAGCTGCATGAACGCTGTGGTGTCCGCGTTGAGGTAATGCGCCCCGGTCGTGTGGAAGGCGGGATTGACGCTGGTGCTGACGTGGACCATGGCGGGGATGCCGTACTCCACCATCTTCTCGTAGACCGGGTACCAGTACCGGTCCGTCAGGGGCGGGGCAGTCCAGTGGCCGCCGGACGGGTCCGGGTTCAGGTTCAGGGCCACGGCCCCGTAATCCTCCACGCAGCGGGTCAGTTCAGGGAGGCAGGTGGCCGGGTCAACGCCGGGGGACTGCGGAAGCATCGCGGCCGGGACAAACCGCTCCGGATAGAGCCGGCTGACCCGGTAGCAGAGTTCGTTGCAGATGGCAGCCCACTCGGCGGAAGTTTCAAAGGATCCGATGTGGTGGGCCATGAAGGATGCCCGGGGTGAGAAGACGGTGAGGTCGATGCCGCGCTCGTCCATGAGCCGGAGCTGGTTCGCCTCGATGCTCGCCCGCAGGTCGTCGTCGGAGATCTTCACATCCGCACGGGATGGCGGCGGCGAGGCATCCTGCAGTGCTGCCACCTGGCGCTCGCGCCACTCCCCCAGGGCGGCGGGGGCCGTGGTGTAGTGGCCGTGGATGTCAATAATCATCGCGCATGCTCCTGGCAGGGGCGCCTGCAGAACGACGCCGTGCTAACTCGATAACCGCACAAGCAAATGTTGTCAGCAATATAGCTAACAATCAATGGTCAGCCCGGGGTCCGGGCGGCCGGGTCTGGAGTACGCTGAATCCGGAAAATTGTCAGCAAAATTGGCAACCGGCTGAACAGGGAGATGGTGGGCTGTGGAGACCGTGGACGGAACGGGCCGGACCCTCACCGCCGCCGAACTCGCGGAGCTGCTGCGGACCGCCATCGTCAGCGGCGAACTGGTCCCCAACCAGCGCCTGGTGGAAGGCGACCTCGCCGCCGAGTATGGAGCCAGCCGGGGAAACATCAGGGTGGCGCTCTCGGAGCTGAGCGTTGAAGGCCTCGTGGAACGCGTCCAGAACCGGGGCGCCAGGGTGCGCGCCGTCTCCGTGGACGAGGCCGTTGAGATCACTGAGGTGCGCGCAGCCCTGGAAGCCCTTTGTGCCCGCAAGGCCGCCGAACGGGCCACGGACAGCGACATCGCCGAACTGCAGGAACTGGCAGCCCGGATGAAGGGCGCCGTGGACCGCGGAGACCGCGAGTCCTACTCGGAAGGCAACCAGGCGATGCACGAAAAGATCATTGCCATGAGCGGGCAAAAGACCGCCGCGGCAACCATCCAGCGGCTGCGCGGACAGGCGGTCCGCTTCCAGTTCCGCCTGGCGCGCCAGCCGGGGCGCCCGGCCGTCTCGCTCCCGCAGCACCTTGCCGTCATCGATGCCGTCTGCGCCCATGACGCCGACGCCGCCGCCGAGGCCATGCGCGTCCATCTCGAAAGCGTGGCGGACGCCATCCGCGCCAGCAACAAATAACCCGCCCGCCGCGCCAAGGGACGCCCAGCCCCGGGAGGACGCGCGCTGACAGGCGAATCGTTACCCACAAGCTCCCCGCCGACTACTCCCGCCGAGGGCCGCCGCGCTCTAGACTCAACCCAACTGCGTGCAGCAGAGCCGCTGCACAGCTCGTCAGGAAGAGGAGTCGGCGGGTGAAACTGGGGATTCCGCGGGAACGCAGGGAGGGCGAGCGGCGTGTCGCCGCCACTCCGGATACTGTCAGGGAGCTGGCAGGGATGGGGCTGGACGTCCTGGTGGAAACCGGGGCAGGGGACGGCGCGGGACATGCCGATCCCGCCTACCAGCAGGCCGGCGCCACCATCGTCCCTGCACTGGACACCCCGGCCCTGGATGTCCTGGCCCACGTCCGGCCCCTTGACCCGCACACTGCCGCGTCCCTGCAAAGGGGAGCCGTGACGGTGGGCCTCGCGTCGCCGTCGTCCGAACTGCCCGCGGTGCAGGCGCTCGCTGACAACGGAGTGACTTCCTTCGCCCTGGAACTGGTGCCCCGCATCTCCCGCGCCCAGTCCATGGACGCCCTGACCTCCCAGGCCCTGGTAGCCGGTTACCGGTCCGTCCTGGAGGCAGCCATCAGGCTTCCCCGGTTCTTCCCGCTGTACATGACCGCGGCGGGAACCATCCCGCCGGCCCGCGTCCTGGTGCTCGGCGCCGGCGTGGCAGGGCTGCAGGCCATCGGCACCGCCAAGCGGCTCGGGGCACGGGTCTTCGCCAACGACATCCGCCCCGCCTCCGCCGACGAGGTCGCCTCGATGGGCGGCACCTTTATCCGGCTGGACCTCGAAACCGCTGAAGCGGCCGGCGGCTACGCCCGGCAGCTGGGTTCCGACGCCGGCACGCGGCAGCGGCAGCTGCTGGCACCCCACGTGGCGCAGTCGGACGTCCTGATTACGACGGCGGCCGTCCCCGGGCGCCCGGCGCCCCTCCTGGTGACCCGCGAGATGGTGCAGGGCATGCGCCCGGGATCGGTCGTCGTCGACCTCGCCGCCGAGTCCGGCGGCAACGTGGAGGGCTCCGTGCCCGGCCGGGACATCCCCATCCCCACCGCCGACGGAACGGGCCACATCACCCTGGTGGGGCTGAAGGACCCTGCCTCCGCCATGGCATCGGACGCCTCACGCCTCTACGCCAAGAACGTGGCCAACCTGCTGGCCCTCCTGGTCCGCGACGGGACCCTCGCGCTGGATTTCAGTGACGAAGTGGTGGCCGGCGCATGCCTCACCCACGCCGGGGAAGTGCGGCACCAGCCCACCGCGGACCTGCTGGCGGCACGGACGGCCACGGCTGCGGCCGGGCAGGAAGGAGCGCGCTGATGGACGGGATCGCGCTGCTGACCATCACCGTGCTGGCGGTGTTCGTCGGTTTCGAGGTGGTCTCCAAAGTCTCCAGCACCCTGCACACGCCCCTGATGTCCGGCGCCAACGCCATCCACGGGATCATCCTGGTGGGGGCCGTCATTGTCGCCGGCCAGGCAGCGGACCCCTGGGTGCTGGCGGTGGCGCTGCTCGCCGTCGTCCTTGCCACGGCCAACCTGGTGGGCGGGTTCGTGGTGACGGACCGGATGCTGCACATGTTCCACGGCAAAAAGGACGCCGTGAAGGCGGGCGCCCAACCCAAGGCAGGCAGCAAATGAGCCTCCTCGACCCTGTCTGGACTTCCCTGCTTTACCTCGCCGCTGCGGTCTGCTTCATCCTGGCACTGCGCGGACTCAGTTCCCCGCGGACGGCCCGCCGCGGAAACCTGGTGGGGGCACTCGGTGCGCTGATCGCCGTCGTCACTGTCTTCCTGTCCGCCCGGCTGGAGAACATCCCCTGGATCCTGGCCGCCATCGCCGTGGGTTCCGCGGTGGCGGCGCCCGTGGCCCGGCGGGTGAAGATGACGCAGATGCCACAGCTGGTGGCGCTCTTCAACGGGGTGGGCGGCGGCGCGGCAGCCCTGGTGGCGCTCCTGGAGCTGGGCCATGCGGAGAACCCCTGGATGCGGGTGGCGATTGTCTTCACGCTCCTGGTGGGGGCTGTGTCCTTCGCCGGATCAGGCGTCACGTTCGCCAAGCTGCAGGAACTGATGACCACCCGGCCTGTCGTCTTTCCGGGCCTTCCCGTGGTGATGGCTGTGGTCCTCCTGGCCGCGCTCGCCGCCGGCGTCGCCGTGGTCCTCACCGCTTCGCTGCCCCTTGCGGCGCTGTTGCTGGTCCTGGGCCTGGCCGCCGGCGTGCTGCTGGTGCTGCCCGTGGGCGGCGCCGATGTGCCCATCGTCATCTCGCTGCTGAACGCCTTCACCGGCCTGGCCGTCGCGGCATCGGGCCTGGTGCTGGGCAACGTCCTGCTGGTGGTGGCCGGCACCCTGGTGGGAGCCTCCGGCACCATCCTCACCCGTGCCATGGCGGCTGCGATGGGCCGCAGCGTGGCGGGCATCCTGTTCGGGGCTTTCCGGGGAGGTTCGACGGCGGGGTCCACGGCCGTGAGCGGGCGTCAGGTCCGCTCGTCTTCACCGGAGGACGTGGCAGTCCTGCTGGGGTACGCCCAGCGGGTGATTATCGTCCCCGGCTACGGGCTGGCGGTGGCACAGGGCCAGCACACGGCCGCGGAACTGGCGCTGGCCTTGGAAGCCCGGGGCATCGAGGTGGACTTCGCCATCCATCCCGTGGCCGGCCGGATGCCCGGCCACATGAACGTCCTCCTGGCGGAAGCCAACGTGCCCTATGAGTCGCTCAAGGAGATGGGCGAGATCAACCCGGAGTTCAAGACCACCGATGTGGCCCTGGTGGTAGGCGCCAACGACGTCGTGAATCCGGCCGCCAAGACGTCCTCCGGGTCGCCGATTTACGGCATGCCCATCCTGGAAGTGGCCCAAGCGCGGCAGGTGGTGTTCCTGAAGCGCTCCATGCGCCCGGGCTTCGCCGGCATCGAAAACGACCTGCTGTACGAGCCCCAGACCTCCCTGCTGTTTGGTGACGCCAAGGACTCCCTGGCCCAGGTGCTGGGTGCGGTCAAGGCGTTGTAGGCCGCCGCGCTGCGCCGGACCGCCCCCGCGGCGGGATACCCTTCTTTCAGAAGCCTGCTTTCCATCCGCCATTAGAGGACGCCATGACTGAGACCAGCTCCACTTCGCCCAAACGTGCCGCCATCATCGTCAATCCCGCCAAGCCGGTGGACATCGACGTGCGCGGCCTGGTGGCCAAGCACTGCGTGGAAAACGGCTGGGGCGAAGCCATCTGGCTGGAAACCACCAAGGAGGACCCTGGGGTGGGCCAGGCCAAGGAAGCGCTGGCGCAGGGCGCGGACATCGTCATCGCGGCCGGCGGCGACGGTACTGTCCGTTGCGTCGCCGAGGTGCTGTCCGGCGGCGACACCCCCATGGGCCTGCTGCCCCTGGGAACCGGCAACCTGCTGGCCCGCAACCTGGGCATGGACGTCACCGACTACGACGGCGCCATGGCCGGGGCCCTGATCGGTACCGAACGGAAGATCGACGTGGTCCGCGCCCGCCGCAGCGACCCTGACAAGGACCAGCTGTTCCTGGTCATGGCCGGCATGGGTTACGACGCCACCATCATGGCGGACACCAATGAGGATCTGAAGGACAAGGTGGGCTGGCTCGCCTACGTGGACGCCGGGATCAGGAACCTGCCCGGCAAACCCGTCAAGGCCACGGTGGTGATCGACGGCAAGCAAGTGGTGCACCGGGGCGTCCGCAGCGTGATGGTGGGCAACTGCGGCAAGGTCCAGGGCGGCCTGGAGATCTTCCCGGACGCCAAGGTGGACGATGGCCTGCTGGACATTGCCGTGCTGGCGCCGCACCACGGCAAGCTGGGCTGGCTGTCCGTGCTGGCCGGCATCATCGGCAAGGGCAAGAACAGGGACACCGCCGTGGAGTACTTCCAGGGCAAGACCGTTGAGATCACGCTGGAGCACAAGGACGACTACCAGCTGGACGGCGACCACGAGGGCGAGGGCAAGCACGTGCTCATGACCATGGAGCCCGGGGCCCTGACCTTGCGGATGTAGGTCCGCTTAGCCCAGCAGCCTGCCCCAGCGCGCGTCCAGCAGCGGCGCGCCTGCCAGTTTCAGGGCGTGCCAGAGCGTGACTGCCACTGAATCCAGCACCGGGACCCCGGTGGCCTGCTCGATTTCTTCGGTGATGTTGGCCCCGTACAGGTTGGTGCACAGGTACACCAGCGCATCGGGGGCCGCGGCGGCGAGTTCCAGGGAGCCGGGGCGCATCTCGTCGTCGGTCACCCGGGCAAAGGACTCGTTGTCGCTCAGGCCCAGCGCCCGGTGATCCACGGTCTTGATGCCTTCACGCTCGTAGGACGCGATGACCTGGTGGTTCACGTCCCCGGTATAGGGCGTGAAGAGGCCGATCCGCTCGGTGCCGAAGGCCCGGAAGGCCTCAAGGTAGGCCAGCGTGGAGGTGGTGGCCGGGATCCCGGTGGCGGCAGTGATCCCGCCGGCCAGTTCCTGGTCGTGGGCTGACCCCAGCCATGAACCCGAGGTGCCGTTCCAGGCAATCACGTCCACATCCGCCGTCGCCAGCAGCCTGGCTGCCTCCTCCATGACGGCGGGGTCGAACTGCCGGTTGGAGGAATCGTCCAGGGCGATGCGGGTGACCGGGATCCTGGTGAAGTGCACCGTGACATCGGTGCGGCTGCCCAGGATGCGGTAGGTCTGGGGTTCCAGGCAGGTGTTGGAGGACGGCACGATCATGCCGATCCTGCGGGGGCGTGTGGTTGCGGGCATGGGGGCTCCTAGCGGACGGCGGCAGGCAGGTGGGAGGCGTCGGCGGCGGACTGGTGCTGCCGGAAGCCGTTGCGGTTGACGAAGCGGCCCACGGCGCCGGGGTCGTGGAAGCCGTCTGCGTCCAGGACCACGCGCCCGTTGGAGATCACGACGGCGGGCCAGCCCGTGAGTGCCTTTCCGTCGAAGGGCGAGAAGTCGGTTCCCATGTGCAGGGCGGCGCCGTTGACCGTGCGTTCCTCGGCAGGATCGAAGATGACCAGGTCGGCGTCGAACCCCTCGGCGATGCGGCCTTTGCCGGGGACGGCGTTGATCCGGGCCGGCTCCGCAGCGAATGCGCTGACGAACTGCTCAACGGTGGCGCCGGCGGAGGTCATGGCGGTGAACGTGACGGGCATCCGGGTTTCCACGCCGGGCAGCCCGTGCGGCATGGCGCGTACGTCATCGGTGCGCTCGCGCTTCTGGGAGAGGTCGTAGCAGGAGTGGTCGGAGGACATGGTGTGGATGGCGCCGGACACCAACCGTTCCTTGAGGGCGGCCACGGTTTCCGCGCTGCGCATGGGCGGGCAGCAGGCGAACCACTCGGGGACGGTGGAGGCGTAGACGGTGTCGTCCAGCGTGACGTAGTGCGGGCAGGTCTCGGAGTAGGCCTCGAGCCCGCGTTCCCGTGCCTGGGATACCAGGTCGACGGCGCCGGGCGTGGACTGGTGGACGAAATAGACCGGCGCGCCGGTGTATTCGGCCATGGCCAGGGTTTCCTTGACGGAGATCTCCTCGGCAAGTTCGGGCCGGGTCCGGTGCAGGTGTTCGATGCCGATCCGGCCGTCCTGGGCGTGCTGTTCGGTGCAGTCGGCGATGATGGGATCGTGCTCGGCATGGATGTAGGCCAGTCCGTCCAGCCGCACCATTTCGCGCATCACCTTCAGGATGGTGCCGCCGTCGGCCATGGTGGTGCCACGGTTGGTGGTGTACATCTTCACCGAACGCACGCCCTCGGCGGCCAACTGCTCCAGCTGCCACGGCACGGTTTCGTCCCAGCTGACCACGGCGCCGTGCAGGGCCACGTCGCAGCGTGACTGGGTGGCGAGTTCCTTCTTGTGCAGGACGGCGGCGAGCGGGGTTTCCTGGGCGTCGCGGGGGATGCCGAAGTCGATGATGGTGGTGGTGCCGCCCCACAGTGCTGCGGTGGATGTGGTCCGGTAGTCGTCGAGGGTGCGGTAGCGGCCGGTCACCTGCGCCACGTGGCAGTGTCCGTCCACGCCGCCGGGGATCACGAGCTTGCCCGTGGCGTCGATGGTGCGGTCCGCCGCCGGGGCGGGTTGGGCGGCGTCCACAAGGGCCGCGATCCGGCCTCCGGAAACCACGATGTGGGCCTCCTGGCGGCCGTCGCTGTTGACCACGGTGGCGTTGGCGATGACAAGTTCTGGCTGGTGGGACATCGGTGTCCTCCTGGGGTTTGGGTCGTGTGGTTCAGGCGGTGGGCTGGGGTGTGCCGGTGCGTTCCTGGCGTGCGGCGAGGGCCGCGTCCAGGTTGCCGGACAGGCCCTTGCGGTCCTTCGCCGGGGGCGGGGCGAAGGCACCGGCGCGGTGGGTTCCGGACTGCAGTGCGGCCACGGCCTCCGCCATGCGGATCCCGGCGGAAATGCCGTCAACCACCGGGACGGGGATCTGGCCGTTGAGTTCGCGGGCAAGCCCGGCCAGCGGGGCGCCGGCGAGGATCACGACGTCGGCACCGTCCTCGGCCACGGCCTGCCGGCCCAGCGCCAGCAGGGTTTCCCGGAAGTCCTGCTGCACGGAAGCGATGCTGGTGAGGGAGTCGTTGATGGAGCGGATGGAAGCCAGCCGGCCGGACAGGCCGAACCGCTCCACGCACTCGCGGTACCAGGGCTTGATCCGGTCCGAGATGGCGATGATGGAAAAACGGTGGCCCTGCAGGGCGGCTGCGCACAGTGCAGCCTCGGTGATGCCGATGACGGGGATGTCCGCCAGTTCCTTGAGGGCCGGCATGCCCGGATCCCCGAAGGCTGCCACCACCACTGCATCCACCGGGTCTGCTCCGGGGCGGGTGTGTTCGGCGATGATTTCGGCCACCGCGCCGGCGGCGATGAGGGATTCGAAGCGGGTCTCAATGTATTCGACGCCGTGGCCGGCCGTCCGGACCAGCAGTTCAGTGCCGGGGGAAGCGGATCGGAGCGCCTCGGATTCGATCAGCGCCGTGACATCTGCGCTGATGTTGGGGTTGATGACCAGGAGTTTCATTTTCTCTTCCGGTGGAATTCTGGTTCGGTCTTTTGGAAGTCCTCAGGGAACTGGTCCCGGTACTTTCCAATGTGGGAGGCGGACTGGGCGGCTGCCTTGTCCGGATCGCCGCTGGCGATGGCGGCATAGAGTTCGCGGTGTTCGCGGATGAGCTCGGGCAGGTCGCTGACGTGCCGGAACAGCCAGTGCATGCGGCCCTGGAGGGGCTCCAGGGCGGACTTGAGGAAGTTGTTGTCTGCGATGGCGGTGATGGCGTCATGGAATTCACTGTTGGCGCGGTGCGCCTCCATCACCGCCCCCTTGGCCAGGAACGCCTCCGCGTTGTCCAGCAGCCGCTTGAGGTAGGAAAGGTCGTCCTTGGTGGCCCGCTTGGCGGCGAGCCTGCAGGCCAGCACCTCCAGGGACTGGCGGACGTCGAAGAGGTCCTCCACATCCTTGGGGCTGAGGCTGCTGACTTCGGCGCCGCGGGCGCCGCGGTCACTGATGAGGCCTTCTTGGCGGAGCATGCGGAGCGCTTCGCGGACCGGCAGCCGGGATACGGAGAATTCGGCTGCCAGGTCGCGCTCCACGAGCCGCGTGCCGGGAGCGTAGTGTCCTTCGAAAATCCGGGTGCGGAGGGTGTCCCGGACAGTCTCGCGGAGGGGGCGGTCCTTGTCCTGGGTCTCTTCTGCGGTCAGCATGATGCTCCATTCGGATTTTGTGTGGCACTGCTCCCGGCTGCGGGGGCATGTGTTTGCAGGTTTCCCTGCGAGGGTCAGCTTAGACAGGAAGCCGCTTGTTGTAGTTCAGGGTGAGCACTGATGCGCCCATGATCACGGCGGAACCCACGAAGTACAGCAGCGCCCAGGTGTAGGAGCCGGTGGCTCCCACGATCAGGCCGACGACGATGGGGGTGACGAAGCCGGAGATGTTGCCGCTGAGGTTCATGGCCCCGCCCAGGACGCCTGCGTTGGTGCGGCCGCCCAGGATGGAGGGGATGCTCCAGAACAGGCCCACCCAGCGCAGGAAGAACAGGACCACGGAGAGCAGGACCACGGCGGTGGTGGCGTCCGGGACAACGGTCACGCCCACCAGGCCCGCCACGACGATGGCGCTGGAGATGCCCAGGAGGGTCCGCATGACCAGGTTTGCGGAGGCGCCCGAGGCGCGCCACTTGTCGGCGATGGTGCCGCCGACGATTTCGCCGACGAACCCGGCGCCGAAGATCACCAGCGTGGACCAGCCGATGGTCTTCAGGTCGAAGCCCTTGGCCTGGGCCAGGTACAGCGGGCCCCAGGTCAGCAGGCCGTAAAAGACGCCGTTGAATCCCAGCCAGCCCAGGCACATGGCCCAGAAGGAGCGGAACTTCAGGTAGGGGAGCAGGCCGCGCTTGCCCTTGCTGCCGTCCATGGCTGCTTCGGCGTCCTCGGCAGCATGCGAGGCTTCGATGTAGGAGGCCTCGGCGTCGTTGACGCCGCGGTGCTGGCGGGGATTGTCCCGGACATACCACCAGACGGCCAGGCCCATCAGCACGGTGGCGGCACCGGCGATGACGAAGGACCAGCGCCAGCTGCCGGTGGAGGCGATGAGGCCGGCGATAATGATGCCGCCCAGCCCTGCTCCCAGGGGTGCGCCGGCGTCAAGGATGGTGGCGCCGCGGCCCCGTTCGGACTTGTGCATCCAGATGGCGTTGAGCTTTCCGCCGGCAGGCATCACGCCGGCTTCGGTTACGCCGATTCCAAGCCGGGCGATGAACATGCTCAGGAAGCCGCCGGCCATGCCGGACGCCGCTGTGGCAGCACCCCAGCCGATGCAGGAAGCGGTCATGACCTTGCGGGGACCGAATTTGTCGATCAGCCAGCCCACGGGAACCTGCATCAGGGCGTAGGTCCAGAAGAAAGCGGACAGCAGCAGGCCCACCAACTCCGGAGCGAGGTTGAATTCCTTCTGGATGATGGGCAGCGCGACAGAGATGGAGCCGCGGTCGATGTAGTTGACGGAAACCAGAACGAGCAGGAGCAGGAACATCTTCCAGCGGACGGAGGTGCGCCGTTGCGTTCCGCCCTTTCCGGATTGTTCGGTGGTTTGGGGTGCGGCCTCGTCGGACGTGGCCGTTGTTTCGGTGTTTGGGATGGACACAGCTTCTCCTTCACGGGGAAGTTTACGGATGGGGAGGGTTCGAAAAGATGTGTGGTGCGTCGCGGGCAGGATGGGGCCGGCCTGCGGAGTGGGAGCGGCCGCTGGACGATCCGGAGCGTGGAGCGGATACTCTTTTGGGATCCCAAATTGGGATCCCAAAATCAAAGGTAGAAGTGACTCCCGCCACTGTCAAGGGGTTTCACGGTCCGATGAGCCCGGATGGCCTGCAAACGGATTGTGACTGCCCGTGGACCTAGGCGCGGGAGTCCTCGCGCCGGTGGGACAGGATCTCGGCAAGCTCCGCCAGCCGGTGCGCCCGGGCCGATTCGGCCGGGGTGAACGGCTCGCCCGGCCGGGCAAAGGTGATGGGGCCATGCCAGGCCGTGGGGATCTTAAGCCGGGTGCCGTCGTCGGCCGCTTTGGTGCCGGCGTCCGACGGCGACACAATCGTTGCGTGCAGCAGCTCGGCCACCGCCAGGGGCAGTTCCTCCGGTGCAGCCGCGATCCTCGAGGCAAGGCTCAGTGCCCTGGTCTGCCCGTCCGCCATGGCCAGCGCGGTGGTGGGCCAAACGTGCGAACGGCTCCCGCCGCCGTCGGCAAGCGCGGCCAGCAACTCCCGCTCGCCCACGGTCCCTGGAGCCGAGAGCACGAACTCGTCCAGGACCCCTCCCGGCACCGGGTGGACGTGGATGCCGAGGATATTGGTATCCAGCCGGGACAGCGCCCGCGTGACCCGCTGCAGCGATCCCGGCTGGTCCTGGAGCATCGTCCGCGCCCGCCACAGCGCCGGGGCGGCGGCCAGCCGGCGGCGGTGCCGCAGCGCGGGGGCATGCAGCCAGCCGCGCAGGATCCGGGCGGCGGACGGCTCGGCCACCCAGATCACCAGGACCGTGGCGGTGAGGGTCAGCACCAGCACCTTCGCCACGTAAGGGAGGTGCGTCTCCACCACCAGCGCATGCACCAGGAGCTCGATGGGCAGCATCGCGGCCACGTTCGCCAGGGTCAGCCGCGCCTTGGGCGGTTCCGGCATCCGGCCGCAGACTTCACAGCTCAGGTCAGCGGCGGGCGAGTTGTGCGGAGGGCGCTTCATGACTCAAGCATCATGGGGCGTTGTTTCCGCCGCATTGCCTCCCGATTCCGTTCATGGGAACGTGCCGGGCGGTCCCGGGGGTCCGGGCCGTAGGATTTACCAGGAACGTCAGCGCGGCCGCCACCCCGGAATCCACCCCCAAGGAAGGCGCTGCCCCCGTGAAGATGCTTGCTGAGATGTTCAGCATCGCCCCCGGCAACAAGGACCACCACCCGGCACTGAGGTGCGCCGTCGGCGTCTTCGTGCCCCTGATCACCCTGGTGCTGCTGGGCAGGCTGGACCTGGCAATCTTCGCGTCGTTCGGTGCCTTCACCGGAATCTATGGCCGCGGAGAGCCGCACGCCGTCCGTTTTGTGCTGCAGCTGCGCGCCGGGCTGCTGATGCTGCTGGTGATCCTCCTCGCCGCGCTCGCCGCCCGGATGGGTCCCGCCTGGGGCCTGGATGCCGCCGCGCACACCTGGCTGCTGGTCCTGGCCACCACCCTGGTGGCCGGCGTGTGTTCGGTGGCGATCTCCTGGCTGCGGCTGCGCCCGGCGGGCTCCCTCTTCCACATCTTCGCCTTCGCCGCCATCGCCTCCATTCCCAACCAGCCGCCGCTGTGGCAGGGCATGCTGGTCGCGGTCCTCACCACGGTGTTCGCCCTGCTCATCGGCTTCTCCTCCCGGATCCTTCCCAGCCACCGCACCCCTTGGACCAGGCCTCCCCGCATCCGGCGGACCCCGGCGGAGAAGCGGACGGCGTGGCTTGAGGGTTTCGGCTACCTGGTGGCGGCAGGCCTGGCCGGCTCGTTGGCCACGTGGGCCGGCGGCCGGCTCGGCTTCGGCCACAACTACTGGGCGATGGTGGCCGCCGTGGTTCCACTGGTGGGGCACACCACCAGGCACCGGGTGCGCCGCGGCATCCAAAGGATCATCGGCACGGTGCTGGGCCTGCTGGTCCTGGCAGCCGTCTTATTGGTGGGCCTGCAGCCCTGGCAGACGGTGCTGGTGATGGCGCTCTGCCAGTTCGGCGCGGAGATGTTCATCATCCGCCAGTACCTGGTGGCCCAGGTGTTCGTCACACCCCTCGCGCTGGTGTCCACGCTCCTGGTGGTCCCCGCCTCGGCGTCCATCCTGCTGCGGGACCGCATCATCGAGACCGTCATTGGCGCCGCCGTCGGCATCGCGGTGGTGCTCGCCCCCGGCGCGTGGCGGCGCCTGCGGCGCAAGCCGGAGCAGGGCCCGACGGCGGCGTGACAGCCGTCCGGTAAAGCGCCTGTGGGTGCGCCCCGCCTTCGGTTCGTCCCGCCTTTGGTCCGCCGGGCGCGGTATGCTGGACTTCCCGTTCAACGGAAGGGCGTGCGGCCGTGGCGAACTCAAGCTCGGGCGATTCGGTGGTGGACCGGATTGTGCGGCTGATCTCCGCCTTCCCCCAGGACGTCGCCGATCTCCGGTTGTCGGAGCTTGCGGAGCGGTCCGGCCTCCCCCTGACCACCACGCACCGGCTGGTGGGCCAGCTCGCCGGGCATGGCCTGCTGGAGACTGCCCCCGGGGGAACGGTCCGTCCCGGCCTCCGGCTCTGGGAACTGGTGAACCGCGCCTCTCCCGCTCTGGCGCTGCGCCAGGCCGCCATGCCCTTCATGGAGGACATCCAGCAGGTCCTGAACCAAAACGTGAACCTTGCTGTACTGGACGGCTGGGAGGCGCTCTTCGTGGAGCGGCTCTCCCGGCGCGGCTCGGTGGCCAACCGCGCCCAGGTGGCAGGCCGAATGCCTGTCCATATCTCGTCAGCCGGCCTGGCGCTCATGGCCCACCAGGACAGGGCGCTGCAGAACGAGTACCTCGGCCAGTTCCACGATCCCGACGGAAAGCTGACTGCCGATGACGTGCGGACCCTGCTCGCGGACACTTCGCGACAGGGTTTCGCGCAGCTGAAGGGCGTGGTTGACCCGGACACGTGGGGCATAGCCGTGCCCGTCCTTAACCGCCGCCGGCGCGCGGTGGCGTCTCTCGGCGTCGTGGTTCCATTGCGGGAAATGCGGCTGCAGGCGCTGGTTCCCGCGCTGCAGACGGCGGCCCGCGGCATTGCCCGCGGCCTCGCCGAGGCCTGATCCGGCCCCCTCACACCACCCCCGGAATCCGTTGAACGGAATGCCTGTAACGCCGGTCACCCGGCCTGGCGCACACTGAACCCAGGCACCCATTCCGGCCCCACTCCCGGGCCCCGCAACGAAGCGAGACAAAGCCATGGCACGAAAAATCATCACCACCCAGGTAGCCATCATGGGAGGCGGTCCGGCAGGGCTGATGCTTTCCCATCTTCTGGCCAAGGCAGGCATCGAGTCCACGGTGATCGAGATCCGCAGCCACGAGGAAATCTCCCACACGGTGCGCGCCGGCATCCTGGAGCACGGAACAGTTAACCTGCTGGTGGACAGTGGCGTCTCGGACCGGGTGCTGCGCGACGGCGACCGGCACGACGGCATCGAGCTGCGCTTCAACAACGAGAGCCACCGCATCGACTTCAAGGACCTCGTGGGCGAGTCCGTGTGGCTGTACCCGCAGACGGACGTCTTCCTGGACCTCGCCGCACGGAGGAAGGACGACGGCGGCGACGTGCGGTACAGCGTCACCGACACCACCGTCCACGACCTGGAGGGCAGGCCGAAGGTCTGGTTCACCGATGCCGACGGCGTCGAGTTCGAAATCCAGGCCGACTTCCTGGTGGGCGCTGACGGCTCGCGCAGCCACTGCCGGTTCCAGATCCCCGAGGCCCACCGCAAGTGGTACTTCCACGAATACCCCTTCGCCTGGTTCGGCATCCTGGCCGAGGCGCCGCGCAGCTCCGACGAACTGATCTACGCCAACTCGGCCAACGGCTTCGCCCTGATCAGCCAGCGCACGGAAACCGTGCAGCGGATGTACTTCCAGTGCGACCCCAAGGAAAACGTGGCGGAATGGGATGACGACCGGATCTGGGCCGAATTCCGCAGCCGCGTCAACGGCAACGGCTTCGAGCTCAAGGAGGGTCCGGTCCTGGAAAAGATGGTCCTGCCGTTCCGCAGCTTCGTCCACACCCCCATGCGCCACGGCAACCTGTTCCTGGCCGGCGACGCCGCACACACCGTGCCGCCCACCGGTGCCAAGGGCCTCAACCTGGCCATCAACGACGTCAAGTTCCTCTTCGAGGGGCTGGACAGCCACTACAACTCCGGCTCGGACCGGCTCCTGGACACCTACAGCGACCGCGCCCTGGGCCGGGTGTGGAAGGCCCAGCAGTTCTCCTACTGGATGACCACCATGCTGCACACCCCGGCCGATGCGGACGACTTCTCCCGCGCCCGCCAGCTCGGCGAACTGAACTCCGTGGTCTCCTCCCGCCATGGCAGGGCCTACCTGGCTGAGGCCTACACGGGCTGGCCCGCCTCCTCCTAGGGCATCCGGAGAAGGACGACGCCGGCCGGCCGGGTGAGGCTTATATACCCACCAGCCGCCGGACAGCGGCGGCGATGGCGGCAGCGTCCGGCTGCTCGTCCCGCCTGACGGTGAGCAGGTGCAGCAGCACCCCGTCGCCGTAGTCGGCCACATCCCGTGCCCGCGCCCGCGCGTCCGGCACTCCCAGCCCGGCAAGCGCCTGTTCCAGGCCTCCCACCAGCTGGAAGTGGCCGGCCGTCACGGAGTCCGGCTTGTCCAGGGAAAGTGCCAGCCGGGCGCGGGTCAGGCCGGCGTGCCGGCCGGCAAGCATCACCACCATGGAGGCGAGCTGGCCTGCCAGTTCACCCACGTCCTTGGGCGGACCGGCAGGCCCCTGGTCCCGGAGGAGGGTGGCGTCCAGCTCCAGCAGCCGGCCCAGGACGGCGTCAACCAGGGCAGCGCGGTTCCGGTAGTAGTTGGACGTGGTGCCCTCCGACAGGCCTGCGGCGGTGTCCACGGCCCGGTGGGTGAGCCCCTTCATGCCCTTGTCCGCCACCACGGCCAGGGCGGCATCGAGCAACAGGGTGCGTCGGTCCGGCATGGAGTCAGTGTAATGGGACACCTTCCGGTTCACTACAAAAGTAGTAAAATGGCGTGCATGGAAACGATCACGATCGTTGGCGGCGGCATCGCGGGCCTGGCCCTTGCGGCAGCCTTGGACCCCAGCCGCTTCCACGTGACGGTGTACGAGAAACGGCCGGAACTGCCCGCCGTCGGCAACGCCCTCGGGATGTGGCCCAACGCCCAGCGCGCCCTGGCCCGGCTGGGAATACTGGACCAGGCCCGGGCCGTCAGCCCGGTGCTGGGCAGCGGGTCGGTCCGCAATGCACAGGGTGAACCGTGGGTCACGGTCGATGCCGGGGAGATGTTCGGCATTTCCCGGATCGACCTGATCCGGCTGCTGGATGGTGCTGTGCCCGCCGCCGTACGCCGTGTCACCGACGCCGTGCAGTCAGTCCCCGCGGATGCCAGCCTGGTGGTGGGCGCCGACGGCGTCCACAGCATGGTTCGCCGTGCGGGATGGGGCAGCGCCACCGATGGCCGCCTGACGCCCTACCTTGCCCTCCGGGGAACCCTCCCGACGCCGGTCGCTCCGGACGAGGTGGGCGAGTACTGGGGCCGCGGCGACCTGTTCGGCATGGCCGCCGCCCGGGGCGGGTCCTTCTGGTACGCCAGTTACCGGTCAGGATTGGGCCCCTATGGAATCGATGTTGCGTCGGCGCTGGACCAGGCCCGGGAACGCTTCTCCGGCCACGCACCTGCCATCCGGCGTGCCCTGGCGGCGGCTACCCCGGAGGAATGCCTCGTCCAGCGCCTGTGGACAGTGCCGCATCTGCGCTCCTACGTCAGCGGCCGGACGGTCCTCATCGGCGATGCCGCGCACGCCATGATGCCCACCCTTGGCCGCGGCGCCTGTGAATCGCTGGTGGACGCGGTGACACTGGCCGACCTCCTCAACAACGCGCCTCAAGGCCAGGAGCAGGCACTGCGCGCCTACAACAAGCAACGGAGACTCCGCACCCGCGCCGTGAGCGTGGCCTCCTCTGCACTCGGGCGTGTCGCCCTGGCAGACCGTGCCCAGCCGCTGCGCGACCGCGTGCTCAACCTGGCCCGGCGGCGGAACGCACGGACCGCCGTCGCCAGCGGTCCGGGGCGGTAGTCAGCGGACGGCGGCTGCCGGGCGCGTGGCGTCGTCCTCACCCGGCGCCTGGGCGCCGGGAAGTCCGGCGTCGGAGACCTGCAGGCCGGCCGGAGCTGCGGGAAGACGCTTCCTGCCCTTCCGCCGCCCTGACCTGCCGTACACGAGGTACATCGTCACCCCGGTGATCACCATCAGCAGCACCGTGTAGACAAAGGTGTTTGCGATGCCCTCCGTGCCCTCGGCACCGTCGGTGTTCGCCTTGATCACCAGGCCCAGGGGCTGCACCAGCGGATGGGCCAGGAAGATCGCCGTGTCGTAGTCGTCCAGCAGGCTGTTGAAGTTCAGGGCCGTGATGGCTGCCGCCGCCGGAAGCACCAGAGGCAGGAGGATCCGGCGGAAGACATACAGCGTCTTGGCGCCCATAATGGCGGCGGCCTCCTCCAGGGAAGAGTTCACGGCCGCAAAGGATGCCTTGAGCATCCGCAGGGTGAACGGGATCTTCACCGTGACGAAGGCGATGAGCAGGATCACCGTTGTTCCGGTGAGGACGGCACCGCCTACCAGGGGATTGGGGTGGTCGTAGCTGACAATCAGGCCCAGGGCCAGCAGCGCTGACGGCAGGATCCACGGGATGTGCAGCAGGTACTCAAATGTTGAGGCCACCCAGTTTTTATACTTCTGCAGCAGCCGGGCCACAAAGAGCAGGCCGCCGACGGCGATGACGGCCGCCAGGGCGCTGTACACCACGCTGACGATGAACGGCCGCAGCCCGGACTGCTGGGTGAGGACACGGATGTAGTTGTCCAGTGTCAGGTTGGAAAACGAGAGCTGTCCGGTCTGGATGGCGGCGCCGTCGGCAAATGAGTAAAGCACGATCAGCACCACGGGAAGCGTGTAGACGGCAAAGAGGAGATAGGCCACGGCGTGCACCGCCACGTTGGCTACAGGGTTGGCAATGTCCTGTTTCTGCAGTTCGGAGGACACCTTTGACACCGAAAAGTAGGTGCCGCCCTTCTCCAGCCGGGACATCACGGCGAGCATCACCATGGTGGCCACGCCAAGGATCACGGCCAGCAGCGCCGCCAGGTCACGCGAGGTGGGGCTGTTGGTGAACGTCAGGATCATCGGCGTGATGGTCTGGAAATCGCGGCCACCCAGCACCTGCGGGGCGCTGAGGGCGCCCAGGCCGGTGAGGAAGGACAGGATGGTGACGGCGAACAGCGTGGGCTTGAGCATGGGCAGGACGATGCGCCGCAGGATGGTCCACGTGGAGGCGCCGAGGTTCCGCGCGGCCTCAATGGTCTGGTAGTCGATGCCTTTGAGGGCGTTGGCAACGAACAGCATGTGGTTGGTGGTGGTGGCAAAGGTCATGACCGCCAGCACGGCAAAGAACCCGGAAAACCAGCCGGGGTCCATGCCGGGGACAACCCGGACCAGCAGCGACGTGACAATGCCCTTGTCCCCGTAGATGAATTTATACCCCGCCGCCAGCACGATGCCCCCGTAGATGAAGGTGGAGGCATAGCCCAAGAACAGGATCCTCGAACCCCGGATCCTGAAGTAATGCGTCACCAGGACGATGAAGACGCCCACCAGGTTGACGGTGACGGACAGCGCCACGGCCAGCAGGAAGCTGTTGCCCAGTGCCTTCATGGCCCGCTGGGAGGAGAACAGCTTCTCCGCGGCACGGCCCGAAAAGCTGCCGTCGGGGAAGAACGTGGCGATCAGGATGTTCACGTTGGGCCATACCAGGAACGCGGCGATGAACCACGTGAGGATGACCCCCACCACCACGACGAACGGGGAGCGGACCATGCTGCGCACCGCGTTGTTGCCGCTCATGGCAGGGCAACCGCCTGGTCCTGTGCAAGCGCGGCACCGGATCCCGGATGGTACTGGAGGATGTGCCCGGGCTGGACGTAGACCGTTGTGGCCGTGCCGGCCTCAGGGTGCGCGGCGCCGTCTTCGCGGACCAGGAGGCGGATGTCGGCGCCATGGCTGCGGACCACATACCGGCTGTGCAGGCCGTGGTAGGTCCGGGACACCACGGTGGCGGGAAGCCCGACGGCGGTCCCTCCGTCCGCGGGCCGGTCCAGGGAGGCCTTTTCCACGCGCAGGTAGGATCTGGCATCCGTGCTGAGGCCGGCGCCGGAGAGCCGGTTGACCTCCGCCACGAAGTCCGGCGTCAGGGCCGAGCTGTCACCAATGAAGTTGCAGACGAACTCCGTAGCGGCATGGTCGTAGATTTCCTGGGGCGTCCCAACCTGTTCCACCACGCCCTTGTTGAAGACCGCCACCCGGTCACTCATGGCAAGGGCCTCGTCCTGGTCGTGGGTAACGTACACGGTGGTGATGCCGAACTCGCTCTGCAGGTCCTTGAGCTGCTGGCGCAACTGGTGGCGGAGCTTGGCATCGAGGTTGGACAGCGGCTCGTCCAGCAGCAGGATCTTGGGCCGCAGCACCAGGGCGCGGGCAACAGCCACGCGCTGCTGCTGGCCGCCGGACAGCTCGGCCACGTTCTTCGCCAGCTGCTCGTCGCTGAGTTCCACGCGCCGTGCAATATCCCGCACAAGGCGGTCACTGTCGGCAGGTTTTTCCTTCCGGACCCGGAGTCCGAAGGCGATGTTCTCCCATACGCTCATGCTCGGGAACAGGGCATAGTTCTGGAACACCATGCCCACCTGCCGCTTGTCGCTGGGAAGGCGGGTCACATCCTTCCCGTCCACCCGGACCGTACCCCCGGCCGGCTGGATGAAGCCGGCCAGGGTGCGCAGCGCCGTCGTCTTTCCACAGCCGGAGGGCCCCAGGAGGGTGAAGAACTCACCCGGCTGGACATGCAGGTCCAGATGCGGAATGGCGGTGAAATCGCCAAAGGTAACTTCGATGTTTTCCAAGCGGATCATGGCAACCTGTCTGATGGAACGCGGGAACGGCGGCTGGCGGGACGGGTTACGTCATGTATTCGAGTTCGATCTTCTCCACCCAGGCGCCCATGTTCTTCTGGACGAAGTCCCAGTCGATGTCCTGCTGCTTGAGGCCGGCAAAGAAGTTCACCACCTCGGGATTGGCCTTTGCCTGGGCAGCCTTGTTGACCGGCATGGAGTTGAACTTCTGCGCGAATTCACCCTGGACGTCTGCGCTGCCGAACCAGTCGATGAACTTCTGCGCCTGCTCCTTTTTCTTGGTGCCTTTCACCAGGGCGATCTGCTCCACGGCAAGCGGCACCCCCACGGAAGGAATGACCGTGTCCACGTTCACTTTGAAGGACTTTTCGCGGTCGGCAATGATCGAGGACGGCATCTGGCCCATGTCCACGTCGCCGGAGGCGATGCGGGCAAACAGGTCGGTCTTGGCCACTGCCGGGCTGCCGTTCTTGAAGTACTGCTCAACCTGCTTCCAGCCGTCGTCGGAAATCCCCAGATCCCCGGAGTCGTCCCGGTACCGGGAGAGGATGCCGGCGAAAACAAGCTGCGCCGTGGCCGTGCCCAGGCCGGTGACCCGCTCGTAGCGGCTCTTGAACTCGTCCTTGGTCCACAGGTCCGTCCAGTCCTTCGGTGCGGCGTCCTTGGAGATCTTGTCCGAGTTGTAGCCCAGGAGGATGGCCTGCTTCACCAGGGGCCAGTACGTCTCCCCGTCACCCAGGCCCTTGTCCACATCGCCCGCCCACGCGGGCTGGTAGGCCTCCAGCGCGCCCTCGTTCTTGACCTGCGAGAAGTACATGTTGTTCAGGCCGAACGCGACGTCGGCGATGGGGTTGTTCTTCTCCGCAATGAGCTTGTTGGTGGCATCGGCGCCCCCGGCCCCCACGATCTCGATCTTGAATCCGGCCTCGGCCGCCTTGGCGGCCAACCAGTCGCCCCGGCCCTCGCCGTTGGAGTTGGTGTAGATCACCAGGGTGTCCCCGGAGGCTCCTGCCGGAGCCCCGGAGGCTTCACCGGTCGAAGCCGGCGGGGTGGAAGCACCGCCGCAGCCGGCGAGCAAGGTGGCGGCGACGGCGGCGGCAACCAAAGTCTTCAATGTACGCACGATCAGGACTCATTTCTGGACTGGAATCGGAGCATGTCCGCACAGCCTATAGCCGGGCATGACAAAAACCGGGCTGTTATAGCTATCGATTCGATAAACAGCCCGGCTGCTCACTTTGGTCCAGTCGGGGAAACGGCCGGGGCCCTCGGCGTGAACCGGGGGAAAACCTTGGCCGTGGGCGGCGTCAGTCCTTGACGGCGGTCCCGCTGAGGTGGTGGGTGGGGATCCTGTCCCTGTCGTAGGTGATTTCCGTATAGCCGTGCGGCTCGGGCTTGCCCTCCTGGTTCAGGTTCACGAAAACGATCTCCTCGATGGTGAGGATGCTCTGCCGGGTGATCATGTTGCGGACCTCGGCGCGCATGGTCAGTGAGGTCCGGCCAAACCGCGTGGCTGTCAGTCCCATTTCGATCAGGTCGCCCTGGACCGCGGAGCTGACGAAGTTGATCTCCGAAATGTACTTGGTGACTGCGCGGCCGTTTCCCAGCTGGAGGATGGCGTAGATGGCGGCTTCTTCGTCGATCCATTTCAGCAGGCTGCCGCCAAAGAGGGTCCCGTTGGCGTTGAGGTCCTCGGGCCGGACCCATTTGCGGGTCCGGAAGGTGATGTCTGCTGTTTCCATAGGCCGAGATTAGCCGAAGCCGCTGCCCGCAATCCGAGTGTGACGGACCTGGTGCTAGGCCATGGCGGTCTGGGCGGCACTGTGGGCGTTGATGCGCTTGGCGTAGCAGTGCGAGTGCTCCACGCCGATATAGGGCCCGAAGTTCGGTATGGGTTCGAACCCCGAATTCTCGTAGAAGTTCCGGCCGTCAGGCTGGGCCGATCCGGCTTCGGCTTTGATCCTGGTGATTCCCTGGCTGAACGCTTCTGCTTCCAGTGCCGCGAGGATGGAGCTGGCAACGCCGGAGCCCCGGGTGTACGGCAGCACGTAGAGCCGCTTGATTTCGGCCGTTGTTCCATCCAGGAGCCGGAGCCCGCCACAGCCCACCGGTTGCCCCGATCCTTTGTCGTATGCCACCAGGAAGACAGCGCAGTCTGCTCCCGACGGCGGCGGACCGGGCTCGTGGTCGGGCCGGCCAAAGCGGGCGTCGAGTTCGGCCTGCTGCGCGCGGCGAAGGTCCGCGCCAACGGGATTCGACCAGGAGACCTGCCGGATGTTGAGCCTGGGGTTGGTCTGCATATCTGCCTCGATTCGCCGGAGGGGTATGCCTGATAAGGCTAGGCGCGGGGAGTTACGCAGGTGTTTCCTGGCGGTTAGCACCTGGATAACGCCAGGAGCAGCCGGGAAAGGAAGTTACTTGGTGGTCTAGTTACCAGTTGGTCTAAAATGATCCCATGGCTTCTATGGGCAACGAGGGATCCGGCTACTGGTACGGACCCGACGGGCAACTGGATTACAGTGCGGCGGTACTGAAGGCCCTCCGGGACTACCGGGCGGCCGAGACCGAAATCCGCCGCAGCACCAGGGATTCCATGGGTATGGGCGAGACGGACATCCTTGCCCTGCGGTACCTGCTGAGGGTCCAGGCGTCTGGCAAGCAGGTTGTCCCCAAGGATCTCAGCCGGTTCCTCAATATTACTAGCGCTTCCACCACCTCGCTGATTGACCGCCTGGTGGCCAGCGGGCATGTCCGCCGGGAGGCGCACCCCTCCGACCGCCGCTCCGTGGTGGTGGTCCCCACGGTGGAGTCGGACAAGGAGGTCCGGGAGACCCTTGGTGCCATGCATCGCCGGATGATGGCGGTTGCGGAAGGCCTGACCGCAGAGGAGGCCCGGACTGTGGTCGACTTCCTCCAGCGCATGACCGAATCGCTCCAGGCGGCCGAAAGTGCGGAATTAAAAGTTCACTAGCCTGACTAGCTAGTTCAGCTAGTTATATGTAAGCTTACGATTGTTCCCAAAGTTGCTTCCCAACGGAGTCGTGAGTGTGTTGGTTTCTTTCACCGAAGTTTCACCGCGTGAGCCCGGCATGGCTGCGACCACCCCTGATGGGCTCCTGGACCTGACGCGATCCACCCTGGACGGCACCACAGCGCCGCAGGGAAAGGCCGCCGTCCATTGCGGTTCACCGATGCAGCTGGTGACCCCGGCACTTGGGTGGGAGCGCGCCAGCTACACCTTCGCCCCAACCGGTGCCGGAAGTACCGAACTTCCGCCTGTGTGGCGTTGCGCCTGCGGGTTCCAGCTCGATGCATGGACAACTGATTCCAGGGGCGCCCACCATACCGCAGCCTTTCCCGCATGAGCGCCACGGGGACGGCAGCGCCGGCGCTGCCGCATTCGTCGCTGAATGCCGCTGGGCCGCTGGCAGGCCGCTACCAGCTGAGGGAACGCCTGGGCAGGGGAGCAGCTGCCGAAGTCTTTCGGGCGGTGGACCTTGAGGGCGGTCCGGAGGTGGCCGTGAAGATCGCGGCAGCCAGCGGCCGGAAGCAGCATCAGCGGATCCGGAACGAAGCTTCCGTCCTCGCCGGCCTCACCCACCCATCCATCGTGAGGCTGCTGGGCCAAGGCGTGGTGGGCGGCGGCGGGACCCATGCGGGACGGCCCTATCTTGTGGAGGAGCTGGCCCTGGGGGCAACCCTGTCCGAAACCCTACGGCTGGAAAGCCCCACGCCCGCTGATGTGGCCCTCTGGGCCCGCGGCCTGTTCGGTGCGCTCGCGTACCTTCACTCCAACGATCTTGTGCACCGTGACATCAAGCCCGCAAACCTGATGCTGAGCGGCCTGCGGAGAAGTCCCGTCCGGATCATCGATTTTGGAATTGCCACGGCCACCGGCTCGGCGCCCGAGCCCGGAATTTCGTCCGGCACAGTGCACTATATGAGTCCCGAGCAGGCATCCGGCGGGGCAGCGGCTCCGTCATGGGACGTGTACGCCATGGGGCTGGTCCTGTTGGAGCTCCTCACGGGCACCAAGGCGTTTCCCGGCACCGCCATCGAATCCCTCGTGGCCCGGACCCTGCGGTCCCCGGACGTCCCCGGCCACCTCGGCGGTTGGGTGCCCCTGCTGCGGTCCGTTACCGCCATGGATCCCCGGGAACGGCCGACGGCGGCAGATGCCGCAGCGATGGCAGCCCGGCTTGTGCCCGGGGTGCCGTCCCGCAGCCCAGGCGTTCAAGGGGTCCGCGGGAGCCTGCCCGTCGGGATCGACGCCCGTCCTTGTCCCGCGCTGCGGGCACGTCCATCGCGGCGCCACCGGCAGCAGGCCTAGGGGGCGGCTACGTCCCGACCTGTCGGGTCCTCCGCGGTCGGGTCTGCCAGGGCAAGGCCGCCCACGGGGCTTCCGTCCCAGTGGAGCAGGGTCCAGCCGGTCGCCAGGCTGCCTTCGAGTGCCACGATTCCGGTGTTGGCCAGGACATGGCGGGCAGCGAACTCGTGGTCTGCGCCCTCGGCCCGCAGCCCCGCCCAGGTACGGATGGCGGCGCCGTGGCTGACCACTGCAACGGTGCCGTGCTGCTGGCGTTCCGCCCGCCCGGCCATCAGCGCGATGGCAGCATCGAACCTGTCGAAGAAGGCGTGGCCGTCGGGCCCTGCGGGCATGCGCCGGTCCAGGTCGCCCGCAGCCCAGGAGATCACGGTGCCCATGTAGCGCTTATGGGATTCGTGGTCGGTGAGCTTCTCCAGTGATCCGGCCTCGATTTCGTGCAGCCCTTCAAGCACCTCAACGTCAAGGGTGTGCAGGCGTGCCAGCGGTGCGGCCGTTATCTGCGTCCTGATCAACGTGGACGCGTACAGCGCTCCGATGCGTTCGTTGGCAAGGGCCCGCGCCATGGCTTCTGCCTGCCGTTCGCCGAGTTCGGTCAACCCGGGGCCGGGATGGTCGGTGTCCAGCTGGCCCAGCACGTTGCCGGGGGTTTCGCCGTGGCGGATCAGGAGCAACTTCATGTTCCCAGTTTCCCACCCCCGGCTGGTAGCGGGCGCAAAGCGGAACTGTCCGTGGCGCTGCCGCTCCACAACGAAGGCGCCGGGCCCACATGAGCCCGGCGCCGCCGTCGTAAATTCCTGCCCTTCCGGCAGCCCTGCTGGCGCAGTGCCTACTTCAGGTGGTCCACCAGCTGGTCCGCGATGCCGGTGTACCGGCCGGGGGTGAGAGCCAGGAGGCGTGCCTCGGCCTCCGGGGAAAGGCCCAGGCCCTGCACGAACTCCTGCATGCGGGCGGCATCCACGCGCTGGCCGCGGGTGAGGTCCTTGAGGCGCTCGTAGGGGTTTTCCATGCCTTCGACGCCGGCGATCGCCTCGGCCCGCATCACCATCTGGATTGCCTCGCCGAGGACCTCCCAGTTGGTGTCCAGGTCCGCTGCCAGGACGTCCTCGGCAACATCCAGGCGCTCCAGGCCCTTGGCCACGTTGGAAATGGCCAAAAGGGAGTGCCCGAATGCGACGCCGATGTTGCGCTGGCTGGAGGAGTCTGTGAGGTCGCGCTGCCAGCGGGAGGTCACCAGGGTGGCGGCCAGGGTGTCCAGCAGGCCGTTGGAGATCTCGAGGTTGGCCTCAGCGTTCTCGAAGCGGATGGGGTTGACCTTGTGCGGCATGGTGGACGAGCCGGTTGCCCCGGCCACCGGGATCTGCGCGAAGTAGCCAATGGAGATGTAGCTCCAGACATCGGTGCAGACGTTGTGCAGGATGCGGTTGAAGCGGGCTACGTCGGCGTAGAGCTCCGCCTGCCAGTCGTGGCTTTCGATCTGGGTGGTGAGGGGGTTCCAGGTGAGGCCCAGGCCTTCCACGAACGACTTGGAGACCTGCTGCCAGTCGGCGCCGGGGACGGAGGCCACATGGGCGGCGTAGGTGCCGGTGGCACCGTTGATCTTGCCCAGGTATTCGGTCTTCGCGATCCGGTCCAGCTGGCGGGTCAGGCGGTGCGCGATGACGGCCAGTTCCTTGCCCAGCGTGGTGGGGGTGGCCGGCTGGCCATGGGTGCGGGACAGCATGGGGACCGCCCGGTTGTCCTCCGCCATCCTGCTGATCTGTGCCACCAGGGCGCGGGCTGCCGGGAGCCACACGTCCTCCACAGCACCCTTGACGCCGAGCGCGTAGGAGAGGTTGTTGATGTCCTCGGAGGTGCAGCCGAAGTGGACCATGGCGGTCAGGTTTTCAATGCCAATTGCGGGGAGGCGGCGGCCGATGTAGTACTCCACGGCCTTCACGTCGTGCACGGTCACGGCTTCGATGTCGGCGAGCTCCTGCACCGACGCTGCATCGAATTCGGTGACGATGGCGCGGAGCCGGTCCTGCTGTTCGGCGCTCAGGGGTCCGGCGCCGGGAAGGACGTTGTTGCTGGTCAGGTGGATAAGCCACTCAACTTCCACGGCCACGCGGTCCCGATTCAGGGCGGCCTCGGACAGGTAGTCCACGAGGGGCGCGACGGCGGACTTGTAACGGCCGTCCAGGGGTCCAAGAGCGATTTTTTCCGATGACGCGGCGAGGGCCAGGCGTCCTGAGGGCGTACGGGTATCAGCTGTGGCGGCAGTTTCAGGCATGTGCTGATTCTTTCATGAAGTCCGGCAGCGCCTTAAGCGGATCGTCCACGTTACTTGTCCACATAGCCGACGGCGGTGCTTACGTGGGCAGCGGCGCGTGCCTAGCGTTGGGAGTGGCAAGGTTGGGACGGAATATCCGGCCGGGGAGGCTGGGATGGACGGCGGGCAGGAAGCTGGGACGGGGGGACGGTTTGATGGACGGGATATGGGGTGGCGGGCTGGGCATCAGCCTCGCAGTCCAGGAAGCGGGCAGGAAGGTGGCCCGGTCTTCGGACCGGACCGAGGAGGTGCTGTCGGGCTTTCACCAGATCCAGCTGGAGGACTGGCAGTCGCCGGCCGGACAGGCATACCGGGATTCCGTGAGCCTTCAGGCGGTGGCAGTACGGCGGGCCCTGGACCGGATCCGGGAGGCTTCTGCCGCGGTGGCCGTCCATGCCCAGGCAGCCCTGACAGCCGATTGTCCAGCTGACGGACGGTTCTGATGGCGGACGCAACTCCCTCCGGCTCAGGCGGTCCCCTTCATGTTTCGCCGCCTCCTCCGGACGGAATCCTGACAATATCCGGAGGTGTGGGCGGCATTACGGTGCAGCTGGAGGAACTGGAGGCGGGGGCCGCGAAGCTGGATGGGCTCGCCAAGGGGCTCACCGCCGTTGAGGCAGAGCTTTTCGTGGCCTGGCAGGAGCTTTGTCCTTACCAGGACCAGCCCCGCGCCACAGGCTCCGCGGCGCTGATCGCGGTGGGGGAGGCGCGGGATGCGGTCCTGAAAGTCCGCCTGGAACTGCAGCGGATCAGTGGACAGGTGCGCAGCTGCAGGTGGGATTACGAAATGGCCGAATCCACTGCCCATATGCAGTGGATGCTCGGTCTGTCGGAACCGGACGTGGAACTGCAGAAGCACGTGGATTTCTGGCGGACAGGCTTCCTGAACGGTGATGCCACTGAATCAGTGCTGGCGAACGCCGTGACGGTCCTTCCCGGCATCAAACCGGCGGTTGGCTGGTTCATCCCGTCGCTGCGCCCAGGCCCTGTAACAGTCAGGCAGGAAGAGCGCCTGCGCATCGACCTCGACGCCACCCCCGCCGGGCTGCTTGAGCGGGTCAGGCTGATTGAGGAGCGCGGCAGCGGCTACATCGAAGTTATCGAGGTGCATACCGGCGGCGGAAAGGCCTACGTCGTGGTGGTTCCCGGGACACAGATGAACGACGCCGACCACGGCACCAATCCTTTCGATCTTTCCGGCATTGTCGACGGGATGGGCAGCAACTCGGAACAGGTGAATGCCGCTGTCCTCCAGGCACTTCGGGCCGCCGGTGCGCAACCGGGAGCTGATGTGGTGGCGGTGGGATACAGCCAGGGCGGCATCCATGCCATGAACCTGGCGGCGGACGAGGACGTACTCAGGGAGTACCGCATGAAGTACGTCCTGACTGCCGGATCTCCCGTTGCCCGCATCGCGCCCCCGCCGGAGGTCAGCACGCTTCACCTCGAACACCGCACGGACTGGGTGCCGGGCACTGATGGCCTGCCCAACCGGGACGCCCGGAACCAGGTCACCGTGACCGTAACCAATGACCTGTACGTGCGCGGCGGAGAAGACGCCGGCCTGGGGCCCGGGCACCGGCTGACCGGCTACGAGGAGGCGGCGGAGCTTGTGGGCGCCAGCAAGGATCCGTCGCTGGTCCAGTCCACCGCGGTACTGGGCGGGGTACTCGGTGCCGGCGGGGCTGCCACTGCCACCCGGTTTTCCTTGTCGAAGTCTCCGCCGCCCGCTCCGCCCATGGACCGGAGGGATCCCTTTTCCGGGCGGCCGCAGCCGGGGGCCAGGTAGGTGTTGATTCTCCCTGGCTGTTGCCGCCGTTACGAAATCTGGGCGGCGTGCAATTCCACGTACCGGGTGGAGCGGGGCTGTTCGGGTTGCGGGGCAGGTGGGGAGGGCTGCGGGGCAGCCTGTGGAGGGGGTGCTGGAACGGGCGCCGGAGCGGGTGCCGGAGGGGCGCCCGGGCAGCGGTAGTTGTAGTCCAGGTTGTTCTCGGTGAACTGGGTTGTGGTGACGGTCCCGCCCGGGGTCAGGGGGTCGGACGCGCAATATTCCCTGGCGGACCAGGCCGAATCGGGGCCGGCCAACCAGTTCCGGAGCGCGTACAGGTTGCTGCCAGGACTTACCCCGCCCACAATCTCGCCGAACTGGTAGGAAGTGGAATAGATCCCCACATCCGCGCCGGTCCCCTGCAGGTAGGCGGTCATGCCTTCCAGCTCAGCTGCATTGGCTGCCTTGTCCCATAACCAGCTGTTTCCGGTTTCAACATCCAGCCACCACAGCCGGCGTACCCCGCCGCCGTCCACCCCCTTCAGGATTGCGGCATCAACGGCAGCCATGGCGTAGCCGTGAACATAAGCGCAGGCCGGGGACGCGGTGCCGTCACACAATCCATACGGGTTGCTGACGGCGGCGCCACCGTAGGTGTTGTCTGCCGGCCACCATAACCCCTCCGCGGGCCCGGTCGCGGCCGTGTTCACATACACCGCCGCCGGCGTTCCACCGGCCGACTCCACGCTCTGGTCCGCCCACGCCAGCTGGGCATCCAGGCACGGGTTGACCGTGTCCGGGCGGCCGCCGTTCACGCCAACGACCGCAAATGCCGGGGGCGCCGGAAGATCAGAGCCGCACTGTGGCCAGGAGATGTCATTGCCCAAAGGGCCGCCGCCCTGCAAGGCAGGGTCCGATTCTGCATGGGCGGGGCCGGCCTGCCATGTCATAAGCAGGCAGGCGGCGAGCAGCAACCTTATGGGCTTCATGGTGGGCCCCCGTTTTCCGGAACTGACAGCAACGGGCCTCTTGGGGCCCGGTTTGCAGCCTAGGCGGCTGGTCCCGTGGGGGTCATGGGTGGCAGGTACTGGAGTTTTTCCTGCTGTCCCGGGGAGCGGTACCTAGGGGGTACCTGTTCTCCGCCGTCCTCCTACTCGGGAGGGCAGGCTTTCCGGGGGAGGGGCTCTTCGAAAGAGGGGCGATGCGCCGGGGAGTCAGCGCCTGCCGCCCGGCAGCAAACCCGCCACCAGGGACACCAGCGAGATGATGACCGCGGCCAGCAGCGCAGTCCAGAAGAAGGAATCGATCGTGAGGTGCACCGGCGTGTAACTGCTGATCCAGGCCGTCAGGTACAGCATGGCCGCATTGATGACGATGGCGAACAAGCCAAGGGTCAGGATGGTGATGGGAAGCGCGAGGAGCCGCACCAGCGGCCGCACAAAGGCGTTGACCACGCCGAAGATAAGGCCGATGAACAGGTAGGCCAGGACAATGCCGATCGTCCCGGTGTCCTGCGAAATGCCGGTCCTGGCTACGGCATCAGATGCCGCCGTGCTGGAGATGTCCATTCCCGGCAGCAGCCAGCTGGCCACCCACAGGGCTGCGGCATTGACGATGACCCGAAGGATGAATGAAGCCATGGCACCATGCTTCCATACCGTCCCATGGGGGAGGATGGCGGCGTGCCCCGATTTTTCGGGGGCTGGCCCCCGGATTCCCGCGGGACCTTGGACGTAGGCTAGGAGCCATGACTTCATCTGATACCAGGGCGGGCGGCATCGCACCCCGCCCGGTGCTGGACCGGCTGCCCCGCTACGCGGCAGGAAAACCGCCGGCCGCCGTCAGCGGTCTTGCCAGCTACAAGCTGTCCTCCAACGAAAACCCGCTGCCGCCCATCCCGGCCGTCCTCGAGGCCATCGCCGGCCAGACGGACTTCAACCGGTACCCGGACCCGCTGAGCAGCAAGCTCCGCGCGGCGCTCGCGGATTTCCTGGGCGTACCGGCGGAGGACATCGTCACTGGAGCGGGAAGTCTGGGTGCCCTGAACCAGATCCTGGCTGCTTTTGCCGGCCAGAACGAGGACGGCAAAGCGGACGAGGTCATCTATGCGTGGCGGTCCTTTGAGGCGTACCCCATCAGCGTGGGCCTGGCAGGCGCAGAGAGCGTACGCATTCCGGTGACCGCCGAGGGACGGCATGACCTCGAGGCCATGGCGGCCGCGGTGAGCGCCCGCACCAAAGTCATCCTGCTTTGCACGCCCAACAACCCCACCGGCCCTGCCCTTACTGCAGCCGAAACCGAAGCGTTTATCCGCTCCATCCCGGCAGACGTGGTGGTGGTCATCGATGAGGCCTATCAGGAGTTCGTCAGGGCGGAGGACGCCGTGGACGGGATCGACCTTTACCGGAAATATCCCAACGTGGTGGTGCTCCGTACGTTCTCCAAGGCGCACGGCCTGGCAGGGCTCCGCGTTGGCTACAGCGTCTCCAACCCCGGACTGACCCAGTACCTCAGGGTCGCCGCAACACCTTTCGCGGTATCCCAGATAGCCGAAAAGGCAGCAATCGTTTCCCTTGAGAACTACGCCCAGGTTGTGGAAAGGGTACAAAAACTCGTGGATGAGCGGACCCGGGTAACCGAGGGTCTCCGGGACCTGGGCTGGGCGGTCCCGGATGCCCAGGGAAACTTCGTCTGGCTCGCGCTTGGCGCCGAAAGTACTGCTTTCGCAGAGCTGGCGGGGACACGCGCCCTGTCCGTCCGGGCATTCGCCGGAGAGGGCGTGCGGGTCAGCATCGGAGAACCCGAAGCGAATACCCGATTCCTCCAGTTGTGTGCCGACTATACAAAGGCACCGGCAACTTCCCGCTACTTACCGAAGATAAAGTTAGGATCAGTAAGCCAATGTATATGCCGTGCCGGGAATGTATTCCCCGTACGGCATATATCCCAGCGACATTGCATTGCATCCGGATGCGGCAAGCAAGGAGACGGTATGGGCACTCATCTGCCTTCCACCGAGTTCGACGGAACAGCGGTAGACGACCAGCGGGAAGCCGATGCTGAAGCCGTGATGGGCGAGCCCGCGGCCCAGATGGTGCAGCTGCTCGGCCCCGACGGGAAACTGGGCACCGAGCCGGTCTTCAGCGACTACGCGGACAAGCTCACCCCTGAGGCCCTCCGCGGCCTGTACGCCGACATGGCCGCGATCCGCCGGTTCGACGTCGAAGCGACCGCCCTCCAGCGCCAGGGCCAGCTGGCGCTGTGGGTCCCGCTGACCGGCCAGGAGGCAGCACAGATCGGATCGGGCAGGGCCAGCCAGCCGCAGGACTACATCTTCCCCACCTACCGCGAGCACGGCGTGGCCCTCACGCGCAACGTGGACCTGGCCGAACTCCTGCGCCAGTTCCGCGGTGTTTCCAACGGCGGCTGGAACCCCAAGGACACCAACTTCCACCTGTACACGCTGGTCCTGGCTGCGCAGACCCTCCACGCCGTGGGCTACGCGATGGGGATCCAGCGTGACCAGAAGCTTGCCGCCGCATCTAATGCGGCAGGCAGGGAGCCGGATGCCGCCGTCATCGCGTACTTCGGCGATGGCGCCAGCTCGGAAGGCGACGTCCACGAGTCCATGGTGTTCGCTTCCTCCTACAAGGCCCCCGTGGTGTTCTTCTGCCAGAACAACCACTGGGCCATCTCCGTGCCCACCAACGTCCAGACCCGGGTTCCGCTGTCCAACCGGGCAAAGGGCTACGGGTTCCCCGGCATCCGGGTCGACGGAAATGACGTAATCGCCGTGCACGCAGTTACCGAGTGGGCCCTGGAGCACGCCCGCCAGGGCAAGGGGCCGGTCCTCATCGAAGCCTTCACCTACAGGGTCGGGGCGCACACCACGGCAGACGATCCCACCAAGTACCGGCAGTCGGCGGAGGAAGACGCCTGGCGCGCCAAGGACCCGCTTGCGCGCCTGGAGAAGTACCTGCGTGCCGAGGGCCTTGCGGACGACGCCTACTTCGCCAAGGTCAAGGCCGACGGCGACGAACTGGCCGCATACGTCCGGCGTACCGCCCACGACCTCGAAAACCCGGATATCCGGCAGGCCTTCGCCAACGTCTACAGGGAGGCCCACCCGCTGGTCGCCGAGGAACTGGCGTGGTTCGAGGAATACAGCGCAGGATTCGCCGGCGAGGAAGAGTCCGCCGGGCAGGCAGCAAAGGCAGGCCACTGATGACCACCATGACCATCGCGAAGGCCATCAACGAAGGCCTTCGCGCCACTTTGGCCGCACACCCCAAATCACTGCTGATGGGCGAGGACATCGGTCCGCTCGGCGGCGTCTACCGGGTCACGGACGGGCTGATCGGTGAGTTCGGCCCGGACCGCGTGGTGGACACCCCGCTGGCCGAGTCCGGGATCATCGGCACCGCCATCGGCCTGGCCCTCCGGGGATACAGCCCGGTCTGCGAGATCCAGTTTGACGGCTTCGTCTTCCCCGGCTTCAACCAGATCACCACCCAGCTCGCCAAAATCCATTCGCGCAGCAACGGAAACCTCAGCGTGCCCGTGGTCATCCGGATCCCATACGGCGGGGGCATCGGCTCCATTGAACACCACTCCGAATCCCCGGAGGCACTGTTCGCCCACACGGCGGGCCTGCGCATCATCACCCCGTCCAATCCGCATGACGCCTACTGGATGATCCAACAGGCCGTTGAATGCCAGGACCCGGTGATCGTCTTCGAACCCAAGCGCCGCTACTGGCTCAAGGGCGACGTTGATGTCGAGACACCCGGGCCGTCGGAGGATCCGTTCAAGGCCCACGTCCTTCGCGAGGGCACAGACGCCACCGTGGTGGCCTACGGCCCCCTGGTGCCCGTGGCGCTGGCAGCCGCGAACGCAGCGGAGGAGGACGGCAGGAGCATCGAGGTCATCGACCTCCGGTCAATCTCCCCGATCGATTTCGACACCGTCACCGCCTCCGTCCAAAAGACCGGGCGGCTGATCGTCACGCACGAGGCTCCCACGTTCGGCGGAATCGGCGGCGAGATCGCAGCCCGGATCAGCGAGCGGGCGTTCCACTCCCTTGAGGCGCCCGTGATCCGCGTCGGCGGGTTCCATATGCCCTACCCCGTTGCCAAGGTGGAGGAAGACTACCTTCCGGACATCGACCGCATCCTGGAGGCGCTGGACCGCGCCCTCTCCTACTGAGGACACCATGACCCTGAACAAGTTCAACCTGCCCGACGTCGGCGAGGGCCTCACCGAGGCGGAAGTCGTCTCCTGGAAGGTCAAGCCCGGTGACACCGTCGCCGTCAATGACGTCATCTGCGAGATCGAAACCGCAAAGTCGATCGTGGAGCTGCCGTCCCCCTTTGCCGGAACCGTCACCGAACTGCTGGTGGAGGAAGGGGTGACTGTCGACGTCGGGACCGCCATCATCAGCGTCAGCGACGAAGTTTCCGGGGACCCGACCCCCGCCGATGTCCGCGCGCCGCAGGCCGTTCCCGCCGCCGGTACTCCCGCTGAATTTCCTGCCCAGCCGCTCTACGGCAAGCTGCCAGTGGATGCGGGGGAGGCCGGGAGCGCCGGTACCCCGTCCGCCGCTCCCCTGGTGGGGTCAGGACCCAAGGCCGACGCCGTCAAGCGGCGCCCGCGGAAGACTGCACCGGCGGCTGCCGTGACGGTCAACGCCCCCGAGGTTGAACCTGTCCAGCCCCGCACGCCCGCCGAGGTTTCCGCGGCGGAACCTGCCGCCGTCGACACCCGGCCAACCCTTGGCGGCACCATCACGGGCCTGGTCAACCGGGTGTTGGCCAAGCCCCCGGTCCGCAAAATTGCCCGCGACCTGGGCATCGACCTCGCCGACGTTGTTGCCACCGGTTCCCGCGGCGAGGTGACGCGCGAGGACCTGGTGAGCTACCAGGCGCAGCGTGACGCCGAACTGGACAAGGCGGACGGTTTCTGGGGCAAGGCCGGGAAGCCGCAGGACCAGCGCGTGGAAAGCATTCCGGTCAAGGGCGTCCGCAAGGCCACGGCAAAGGCGATGGTGGAATCAGCGTTCGCGGCACCGCACGTCAGCATCTTCGTGGACGTCGACGCCAGCCGCACCATGGAATTCGTCAAGCGCCTCAAGGCCTCCCGGGACTTCGAGGGCATCAAGGTCTCGCCGCTGCTGATCCTTGCCAAGGCCGTCATCTGGGCCGCCGCAAGGAACCCCAGCGTGAACGCAGCCTGGGTGGATAACGAGGACGGCAGCGCCGAGATCCAGGTCAAGCACTTCATGAACCTGGGCATAGCCGCGGCCACTCCGCGCGGCCTCATGGTTCCCAACATCAAGAATGCGCAGGACCTGTCCCTGAAGGAACTGGCCCTGGCGCTGAACGACCTTGCCACCACGGCCAGGGCCGGGAAGACCCAGCCGGCGCAGATGCAGGGCGGGACGCTGACCATCACCAACATCGGCGCCCTGGGCATTGACACCGGGACGCCCATCATCAATCCGGGCGAGGTGGCCATCGTTGCCTTCGGAACCATCAAGCAGAAGCCCTGGGTCCTGGACGGAGAGGTGATTCCCCGCTGGATCACCACCCTCGGGGGATCCTTCGACCACCGCGTGGTGGATGGTGACCTGTCCGCCCGCTTCATGGCCGACGTCGCAGCCATCCTGGAGGAGCCCGCGCTCCTCCTGGACTAGGGCGCCGGGTCAGGACGTGGCAATAGACAACGGGGCAATCCGGGTCAGGAACCGCACAGCCAGGTGGCTGACGGAGGTCTTCCAGCCTCCGGTGGTGGTTTCCCTGCAGCTGCTGATCAGCCCGCTGGCCCAGCCGGGTTTCCCGGGAACCATCGGCTACGGCGCGCTGGCGGCCCTCTTCGTGTGCGTGCTTCCGCTGATGGTGCTGCTGGTCCTGGTCAGGCTGGGCAAGGTCACGGACCACCATGTAAGCGACCGGAAGCAGCGTGCACCCGTGCTGCTGATGGCGCTGGGCTGCATCGCCGTAGGGCTGCTGGTACTGGGCGCCGTGGATGCGCCGGAGAGCGTCTTTGCGATGGTCCTGGCGGTGGTGGGCGGCGTGGCGGTACTGGCGGTGGTCAGTCCGTTTTGGAAGATGAGCGGCCACGCCGCTGCCGTGTCCTGCGCCGCCGTCGTATCCGTGCTGATGCTCGGCGCCGCGTGGGCACCGCTGCTGCTCCTGATCCCGGCAGTCAGCTGGTCACGTGTGGTTCTGCGGGCCCATTCCCTGGCCCAAGTGGTGGCCGGATCGCTCTTCGGGGGGCTGGTGATGGCCGGGATCTGGTGGGTGCTGCAGGGCTGGCTGGTGGCCTGAACGTTCAGGCTCCCAACCGGGCTTAGTAGGCGGCGTATGCGGTGAAAGCCTCGAGCATGGCCGGATCCGCGGTGGTTCCCAGCACAACAGCGGCGGCGGTCATCAGGCCACCCATGAGCGCGGCCATGCCGGCCCAGGCGCTCAGGAGCTTCCAGTCCTCGCGCAGGACGCTGCGCACGGTCTGCGGAAGCTGGAGCCCGGGGGTGATGAGGTTCGGTGCGCTGTCCAGGCTGCCGTCATCAAGGAGCGCAACCACCCGGTCATTGCTGCGGTCCACCCGCATGGAGCTGATGTGGTTGCCGTGGCGGGCCAGGAGGATGTCGTGGCCAACAAGCTGGCGGCGCTGCAAGGTGATCAAGGGGAGCCCTTCGCTGTGGGGTGGATTCGGCAGTGTCCACGCCTTTGGGGGCCCATCCAATTTTATCGTTGCGCCAGCAGCTGAATTGTTGATATTGCGGTGAGAACGGACACCCCCCGCAGCGATATCCGCACCACGGGGGGTGTCCTGCGTTACCCCAGGAGGGCTTCCGCGCGTTAGTCGGCGTCGTAGGTGTTGGCGATGTACACGTCGCACGGGGCGTTGTGGGCCACGCTGTTGGCCACGCTGCCAAGGACCCGGCCGATGCCGTGCATGCGCCGGTTTCCCACGACGATCACGCGGGCATCCATGCGGACGGCTTCCTTGATGAGGGCGTCTGCGGGCCGTCCCCGGGCTGCGGAATAGGTGACCGGGACGTCGCGGCCCAGCGACTCAGCCACGGTCCGTGCCACCTGCTCTGCGGCGTCGGCATCGGACACGATCCACCGGTCGCTGCCGCTGCCGAAGACCTCGGTCCGGTCGCTGTCGAAGGCTGACACGACGTGCAGTGAAGCGCCCAGTCCTGCAGCCAGGTTCCTGGCCGACTCCGCCGCCCTCTTCGCGGTCTCGCTGCCGTCAACCCCTACAACGATGATTCCACCCATATGCATGCTCCTTTGCTCGGTTTTCGGCGTTCGTGTGGCTTACGCTACAGCGCCGCCATGGCTTCCTGCAGCACCGGTGCCAATCTGCGCACACCCTCGGCGATGGCGTCGGGGGGAACGGCGCTGAACGCGAGCCGCAGCTTGTTGGACGGTTCGTCCGACGGCGTGAAGGCGGCGCCGGGGATGAACACGACGCCGGCATCGATCGCCTTGTGCAGCAGCGGGTAGGTGTCAATGCCTTCGGGCAGGGTCACCCAGGCGAAGAAGCCCCCCTGCGGGCTGGTCCAGGTGGTCCCCGCCGGCATGTACTCCTTGAGCGCTGCCAGCATGGCGCGGCAGCGTTCGGCATACAGCCCGCGGTAGGTTTCGATCTGGCCTTTCCAGTCGTAGTCGCGGAGGTAGGCGGAGACCAGCATCTGGTTCAGGGCCGGCGGGCAGAGCGTCACCGATTCCGCGGCGAGGTAATACCGGCGCTGCAGGTGTTCAGGCACCAGGGCCCAGCCGATGCGGAGGCCGGGGGCAAAGATCTTGGAGAAGGAGCCGAGGTAGATGACGTCGTCCGGGTTGGCGGCGCGCAGGGGAGGCAAAGGCTCACCTTCAAAGCGCAGCAGTCCGTAGGGGTTGTCCTCCAGGACCAGAATATTCGCCCTGCGGCATATATCGACCACCTGCTGGCGCCGTTCCCTGGCCAGCGTGATCCCGGAGGGATTGTTGAAGTTGGGGATGGTGTAGAGGAACTTGATGCTTTTGCCCGCAAGCTGCAGGGCCGCGATCCGCGCCTCCAGAAGCTCCGGGACCAGGCCGTACTGGTCCATCTCCACGGTCTCCACCCGCACCTGGTAGGCCTCAAAGGTGTTCAGCGCGCCCACGTAGGTGGGATCCTCCACCAGGACCACGTCTCCCGGATTGCAGAAGAGCTTGGTGGCCACGTCCTGGGCGGACTGTGAGCCTGCCGTGATCACCACGTTCTGCGGCAGGGCATCCAGGATTCCCTCGGCGGCCATGACCTCGCAGATCTGTGCCCGGAGCTCCGCGGTTCCCTGCCCGGCGCCGTATTGAAGGGCTGTGAGTCCGTCGTCGGCAATGATTTTTGCCGCCGTCGCTGCCAGGCGGTCCAGGGGAAGTGACTGCAGGTACGGGCTTCCGCCCGCCAGGGAAACCAGTCCCGGCCGCAGCGAGATGTCGAAAACATCCCGGACGGCCGACTGGCGGATGTTGGCTGCCCGCTCGGAGAACAGTCCCTCGTGGCGGTGGGCGGACGTGGCCGCGCGCTCGATCGCATCGATGGCTTCGGCGGGGAGCGTTCCGGCCGGGGCGTCAAGTGTTTCGTGGGTCACAGAGTCAGGATACAGCCCATTGTTGCTTCGGAGGCAACATCTGTTTATACGCGGTTCACGGCGGGCGGTGCGCTAGTCAAGGCTCAGATAGTCCGACAGGCTTTCGCCGTTGATGTAGATATCGGCCCTGATGGCACCCACGGCTTCGAGGGCGGTCTGGGTTAGCTGGGCCTCGATCCTGGGAAGGTCGCATGTTCCGCCCTGGTTCAGCGTTCCCGAAAGGTAAACGGTGACGGTGGTTCCGTCGAAGCTCCCGGAGAGGAACGTCAGCCGGGAAGAGCCCAGTGCGTTGTAGGCGTTCACGGGCGCGCGGCCGCCACCCAGCAGGGCGCCGATTGCCGCCTTGAGCCGGGCGTCCCCGGAGCCTCCCGGCTGGGCGGAGCCAACCAGGCTGTCATTGCAGCCGAAGCGGACACCGTGCCTGCCGCCGTCGTCCACCATCACGAAATATGCCGTCACCGGGGGAGTCGCGGGCCCGGCGTTGGTGCCGGGGGCTGGAGGGGCCGTCGGACTGTCCGGTTTTTCCCGCGCCGCTCCGGCCGTACCGGTGGAAGGGGTGGCCGGCGCCGTGGCGGGAAGGAGGGCCAGCGGGGCCCCGCTGGATCCGGCGCTGCCCCCGCTGGGCGTGCAGCCGGAGAGCAGGAGCGCCAGGCAGCCGGCGACCGCAGCCAGGGCACCGCGCCCATGCCCGTCCCCGCTCCATCTTCTTGCCATGCGGCACCGCAATCCGATCCGGTAGGTCCAGGGGATTAACGCTACGGCGGCGCCGGCCGGCGGAGATGTCCGCACGGTACCGGTTGGGACAAGAGTTGGTCACGGCAACACCGGATGCAGCAGCGCCCGGCACGCGGGCTGCGTGCCGGGCGCTGCGCCAGGGGGACTAAGCGGCGGGAGCTGCTGCGGCAAGGGTGTGGAAGATGCCCTTGATCTGCTCTACAACCTCGGCGTCGTCCTTGGGGTGGACTTCGGCGAAGCGCACCATGGAACCGGGGACGGCGAGCTTGACGTCCTCCAGGATCCGGGCACCTGCAATGCCGGCAGCCTTGCGGGCCTCATCCTGGGCCCAGACGCCGCCGTACTGGCCAAACGCGGTGCCGACGACGGCGGTGGGCTTGCCTGCCAGGGCGCCGCCGCCGAAGGGGCGGGACAGCCAGTCGATGGCGTTCTTCAGGGCGGCGGGAACCGTGCCGTTGTGCTCGGGGGTGACCAGCAGGACGGTGTCGGCTTCCTCGGCTGCGGCGCGCAGGGCTGCGGCGGCGGCAGGGACCTGGCCCTCGACGTCGATGTCCTCGTTGTAGAACGGGATGTTGCCCAGGCTCTCGTGGATCACCACGTCCACCTGCTCCGGGGCGTTGAGCTGGATGGCTTCGGCCAGCTTCTGGTTGGTGGACTCGGCGCGGAGGCTGCCGACAAGGGTAAGTACTGTGCTCTTGGTCATGGGAACTCCTGGCTAGGGGAGCGGCGGGGCCGCTATCGGTCAGACTTCAGGCTCGCGGAGCCTTCACCAGACTAAACGGACCGTAGTCCGTTTATATTCCCCATGCTTACACTGTCTGTGTGAGTTCCATCCCAGTGCGGCCGGGAATGACCCCGGTAACGGCCGCGGAACGCAGCGATGCTGCCCGCAACCGGGAACGCCTCCTGCTGGCTGCCCGGGAACTGATCGAGCAGTGTGGAGCCGCTGCGCTCACCATGGACCGGCTGGCCGAACAGGCCGGCGTGGGCAAGGGCACCGTCTTCCGCCGCTTCGGCAGCCGGGCCGGGTTGATGCTGACCTTGCTGAACGACTCCGAGGCCGCGTTTCAAGCCCGGTTCCTGTTCGGACCGCCGCCACTGGGGCCAGGTGCTCCGCCGCTCGACCGGCTGATCGCCTTCGGAACCGAGCGGATCGCCTACGTGGTGGAATACGGGGACTTGGTGCTTGCTGCCGGAACTGCTTCCAGGGGAAAGTTCGAAGTACCTGCCGCCGCCCTCTGGGACCGGCATGTGGAGATGCTGCTGCGCGAAGGCGGGGTGGACTCCGCGGAACCCTGGCTGATGGCCGGATCCCTCAACGCCACCCTCGATCCCGAGCGGCTCCTGCACCTGATCCGTGAACATGGCGTCACACGCGAACGGCTGGCAACATCCTGGCGCGACCTTGTGACACGGATTGTCGCGGGCGCGTAGGTTACGCGATGGCGTTCCCCCACGTCCAGTCACGCGGGCTTCACAGAACTATTCATAACGATCTGATACGGCGCGTCCAATTTCCGGGGATTCCCGCACTTTTCGGGTTGGGCCTTGTGATAGTTTCCTCTGGAATGTGACCCGCGACATAGTCCACCAGGACCTGCCCCTAAGGGCTGCGGGAGGCCAGCTACCCGCTGGTGCAGGACCCGGTGAGGCGGCACAACCCGTGCTTGTCCGGGGAAGACGGAAGGATCCAGCAGCGCCCATGCTCAAGTACCTCGCCAAGCGCGGCATCACGTATGTGGTGATGATCTTCCTCACCACGTCCGCCGGCTACTTCCTGGCCGTCAGCTCGCTCAAGCCGGCGCTGCTCGAGCAGGAACGGATCCCCCGGCCCACCCCGGAGCAGGTGGCCAATTCCATGCGGCTGAAGGGCCTGGACCCGGACCTCAGCCCGTGGGAGCGCTACGTTGACTGGCTCACCGGAATCGTCACCCGCTGGGACTGGGGCCGCAGCCCCAACGGCGCCTACATTAACGCCGAATTCGGGGACCGGGTCTGGATTTCCACCCGGCTCTTCCTGGCATCGATCATCCTGACCCTGGTCATCGGCGTCGCGCTCGGCGTCTATTCGGCGGCACGCCAGTACAAGTTCCAGGACCGGGTCATCACGTCCTACAGCTACCTTGCCTACATCGTGCCGGCGCCCATCGCCTACTTCCTGGTGCAGCTGGGCGCCATCAACATCAACGAATCCGTGGGCGACCGGATCTTCTTCGTCACCGGCATCTCCACCCCCGGCATCGCGCCGGGCTGGGCCCAGTTCGTGGACATGCTGGCCCACTATGCAGTCCCCACGGTGGCCATCACCCTTGTGGGGTGGGGCGCGTACCAGATTGCCCAGCGGCAATACCTGCTGGACAACGTGAACGCCGACTTTGTCCGCACCGCACGCGCCAAGGGGCTGACCCGCAACCAGGCCATTGCCCGGCACGCACTGCGCGTCTCCTTCATTCCGGTGGCCCAGAGCATCGCCTTCACCATCCCGGCCATCTTCGCCGGCGGCTTCTTCGCGGAAAAGATCTTCGCGTGGCCCGGTGTGGGGTCCTGGAGCATCGACGCCATCTCGCTGCAGGACGTCAACGCGGCCACGGCCACCTTGGCATACGGCTCCGTGATCTTCGCCCTGGGCGCCATCCTCGCGGACTTCGCCACCACGCTTGTCGACCCGAGAGTGCGGGTGCAGTAGCCATGACCAACCTGAACGCCGTTGACCCGGCAGCAGTGGCGCAGGACGCGCACCTGGAAAGCGCCGACGTCGTCATTGGCAAAACCACCATCATCTTCCGCCGCTTCCTGCGCAACAAGACCGCAGTGGCCGGCCTGGCCATCTTCCTGGCCCTGACCGTTTTCTCGTTCATCGGCGGTTTCTTCACCCAATGGGACAAGGAAACCATCGACCCCTTCAACATCGGCATGCCCCCGTCGGCCGACCACTACCTCGGGACGTCGCAGGCAGGGATCGACCTGTACGCCATGACCGTGGAGGGCACCAGGATTTCCATCCTGATCGGCCTGGTGGTGGGCCTGGTGTCGGTCCTGATCGCCGCGGTCTACGGCTGCACCATGGCCTACTTCGGCGGCAAGGTGGACAAGGTCATGCTGTTCATCCTGGAAGCGCTGATCATGATGCCGGCGCTCCTGGTGGTTGCTGTAGCCACCAGCGGCGGCGGTGCAGGCCTGAAACGCGACCTGCCCTCGTGGCTTCTGCTCATCATCGTCCTGCTGGTGTTCAGCTGGATGGGCACCGCCCGCCTGATCCGCTCCATGTCCATGTCGCTGATGCAGCGTGACTTCGTCAAGGCGGCCCAGTACATGGGTGTCCCGCCGCGCCGGATCGTCTGGCGGCACCTGGTGCCGAACATCGGCTCGCTGCTGATCCTGGACATCACCCGCGGCGTCACCGCAGCCATCCTGGCCGAGGTCGCCTTCTCTTTCATCGGCATCGGCATCAAGGTCCCGGACGTGAGCCTGGGCGTGCTGATCGGCCAGGCCACCTCCCAGGTCCAGACCTTCCCCTGGATGTTCTGGGTGCCGCTCACCGTGATGTTCCTGCTGACCGGCTCCCTGGCCATGATGAACGACGGCCTGCGCGACGCCTTTGACCCCAGCTCCACTTCCAGCGGCAAGGCAAAGAAAGCCAAATCCCGGAAAATTACCGCGGAAAAGAAGGCGGCATGAGCAGCGAAACCACCACCGGAGCCACGGACCCATCACGTCCAGCCGTGGAGCGCCTGCACGTGGCAGGGCTCCACGCCCCCGGCGACGCCGTCCTGTCCGTCCGCGACCTGAACGTCCGCTTCAACACCGAGAACGGTGTCGTACACGCCGTCCGGGGCGTCGACTTCGACCTGATGCCGGGCAAGACGCTCGGGATCGTCGGCGAATCGGGGTCCGGCAAGTCCGTGACGTCCCTGGCCATCATGGGGCTGCTCCCGCCCACGGCCCAGGTCTCCGGGTCCGTCCGGCTCAGGGGCCGTGAGCTGCTGGGGCTCAGCGACAAGGACATGTGCAAGTACCGCGGCAACGACCTCGCCATGGTCTTCCAGGACCCGCTGTCATCCCTCACCCCGGTGTTCACCGTGGGCACCCAGATCATCGAAGCGCTCACTATCCACCACCCCACGATGAGCAGGACCGCCAAGGAAGCCCGCGCCGTCGAACTCCTGGCCAAGGTGGGAATTCCCAGCCCCAAGGACAGGCTGAAGGCCTTCCCGCACGAATTTTCCGGCGGCATGCGCCAGCGCGTGATGATCGCCATCGCGATCGCCAACAACCCCCGCGTCCTGATTGCCGATGAGCCCACCACGGCCCTGGACGTCACCATCCAGGCCCAGGTCCTCGAGGTGCTCCACACGGCGCAGGAGGAGACGGGCGCCGCGGTGGTCATGATCACGCACGATCTTGGCGTGGTGGCCGGGATGGCCGACGACATCATGGTCATGTACGCAGGCAGGCCGGTGGAAACCGGTGCCGTGGATGACATCTACTACAACCCGCGGATGCCCTACACCATGGGCCTGCTGGGCGCCGTGCCCCGCGTGGATGTGGCAGAGAAATCCTCGCTCGTTCCCATCGAGGGCATGCCGCCCAACCTGCTGCACGCCCCCACCGGCTGCTCGTTCGCTGCCCGCTGCCCCCTGGCCTCGGAGGCGTGCCTGGACGGCGAACCCGCGCTGGCACCCGTTGACGACGATGCCCAGCACCGTGCCGCCTGCATCAAGTCCGACGCCCTGGGCGGCTCTGTGGATGTCCACGACGTTTTCGCTGCCCCGCCGGTGGCGGTGTCCCGCTTTGACGCGATTCCCCGGGAGGAGCGGTCCACGGTCCTGCAGCTCAAGGACGTCCGCAAGCATTTCCCGCTGACCAGGGGCGCCCTCATCAAGCGCAGGATCGGCACCGTCAAGGCGGTGGACGGCCTGAGCTTCGACATCCGCGAAGGCGAATGCTTCTCGATCGTGGGCGAATCGGGTTCGGGGAAGACCACCACGCTCCTGGAAATCATGGAGTTCCACCCGGACCAGGACGGCGAGGTGGTGATTGGCGGCCTGAGCAACAAGCAGGCGGCCGATGCCCGGACCAAAGCCAAAATGCGGCGCGAACTCCAGATGGTGTTCCAGGACCCCACGGGCGCACTGGATCCGCGGTTCACGGTGTACGAAGTCCTTGCCGAGCCCCTGCAGAACGCGGGCATGGACCGGGCCGCGATCAGGAAGCGGATCATGGAGCTGATGAAGCTCGTGGGCCTGCAGCCGGACCACGTCAACCGCTTCCCCAACCAGTTCTCCGGCGGCCAGCGCCAGCGGATCGGGATAGCCCGCGCACTGGCCGTGAACCCCAAGCTGGTGGTCCTGGACGAGCCCGTCTCGGCCCTTGATGTCTCCGTCCAGGCCGGTGTCATTAACCTGCTGGACCACCTGCGCGCCGAACTGGGCCTGAGCTACCTGCTCGTGGCGCACGATCTCTCGGTGGTCCGCCACATCTCCAACCGGGTGGCCGTCATGTACCTGGGAAAGATCGTGGAGATCGGCGCCGTGGAACGGGTGTTCGACAACCCCCGCCACCCCTACACCCGCGCACTCCTCTCCGCGATCCCCGTGCCGGATCCCCAGCTGGAACGCACCCGTGAACGCATCATCCTCCAGGGAGACCTGCCCTCGCCGCTGCAGGCGCCGAAGGGCTGCAATTTTGCCACCCGCTGTCCCGTCTTCGCAGCACTCCCGCCGGCCAAGCAGGAGAAGTGCCTCACCCTTGAACCGCCCCTGGAAACGGCGTCCTCCGCGACGGACCAGCAGTTCGCCTGCTTCTTCCCGGACGGGGAGCTGGACGAGGACATGCTGGTGGTCCACGAACCGGTAGACCACCATGCGCCCTAGGATTTTTCGACCCCAAAGCACCACCACTCGCACCAATGAAGGGAAAACCATGAGGAAACTGAACAGGATCGGCGGAGCTGCAGCCGTTGCTGCGGCCCTGGCGCTGACGGCCTGCGGCGGTGGCGGTGCCAGCGGCCCCGAAACAGCCAAGGGGCAGGAATCCGGGAGCGACCTGTCCAAGCTGATCAGCATCAACGAGAAGCCGGCGTCCGACCTTCAGCAGGGCGGCAAGGTCACCCTGCCGCTGGGCAACATCGGTCCGGACTTCAACGGGTTCTCCAACAACGGCAACAGCGCGGACAACTCCGCCCTGCAGATCCCCATGAACCCGGTCGCCATGAACAGCGGCGGCATCGGCGGCTGCTGGAAGGTTGACTTCAAGGGCAAGGTAACGCCCAACACGGACTTCTGCGAGTCGGTGGACAGCGTGGTCAAGGACGGCAAGCAGACCATCACCATCAAGGTGAACCCCAAGGCTACCTACAACGACGGCACGCCCATTGACGTCAAGGCCTTCAAGAACACCTGGAACATCCTCAAGAGCCCGGATGCCGGCTACGACATCGTCAGCTCGGGCGCCTATGAGTTCGTTGACTCCGTCGAGGCGGGCAGCAGCGACAAGGAAGTCATCGTCAAGACCAGCCGCCCGGTCTTCCCCGTGGATTCGCTCTTCTTCGGACTCATCCACCCGGCCGTCAACACCCCGGAGATCTTCAACGAGGGCTTCAACGGCAACATGCACCCGGAGTGGATGGCCGGCCCCTTCAAGCTGGACCAGTACGACACCGCCGCCAAGACGGTCACCATGGTTCCGAACGACAAGTGGTGGGGCCAGAAGCCGGTCCTGGCCAACGTGACTTTCCGCCAGCTGGAAACCAGCGCACAGATCGCCGCCTTCAAGAACGGTGAGATCGATGCCATGTCCGCCAACACCATCTCGCTGTACAAGCAGCTGGACGGCACCAAGGATGCGGACATCCGCCGCGGCCAGCGCCTCTTCGCCGGCGGCCTGAACCTGAATGCCCAGCGCATCACCGACGTCAACGTCCGCAAGGCCATCTTCGCTGCGGTGGACCGCGAAGCCCTCCGCAAGGTCCGCTTCAACGGCCTGAACTGGGAGGAGCCCAGCAGCGGTTCCATGATGCTCCTGCCGTTCTCGGAGTACTACCAGGACAACTACCCGGTCAAGGAAACCGGTGCCGATGCCGCCAAGAAGGTCCTCACCGACGCCGGCTACAAGGCCAACGCCAACGGCATCATGGAGAAGGACGGCAAGCCCGCGGCCTTCAAGATCAGCAACTTCGGCGACGACCCCACCACCCTGGCCGTGGCACAGACCCTGCAGAAGCAGCTCCAGGCCGGCGGCATGGATGTGGGCATTGACCAGCGCGCCTCCGCCGACTTCGGCAAGGTGCTGGGCAGCCGCGAGTTCGACCTGAGCATCTCCGGCTACACCGTGGGCCCGGATGCCACAGACGCCGTCAAGCAGTACTACGACTCCAAGGTCAACGAGAACAAGCTGGGCGACGCCGAGCTGGACAAGAAGATCGCTGATCTCGCCTCCATCGAGGACAACGCAGCCCGCAACAAGGCAGCCATGGACGTGGAGAAGGAGCACATGGCCAAGTACTACTCCATGGGCGTGGTCTTCAACGGCCCGCAGATCTCCTTCGTCCGCACCGGACTGGCCAACTACGGCCCGTCGCTCTTCCAGAGCACCTCGCAGGTCCCGGACTGGACCACCATCGGCTGGGTCAAGAAGTAACCCCCCCCCCGCAGCCCGATCGAAAAGCCGGCACCCCTGGTCTTCCAGGGGTGCCGGCTTCTTTTAACCAGGCGTTTTAACCACGCGGGACCCGGGGGTAGCGTTGCTGGCATGACCCGAACTGAAGGCGACCCCCGCACCATCCGTACCGCCGTCGTCGGCTACGGGCTTGCCGGCAGCGTCTTCCACGCACCGCTGCTGGCGGCCAACCCCAGCTATTCGCTGGACGTTATTGCAACGTCCGACGCCGGGCGGCAGGCAAGTGCCTCGTCCCGGCTTCCCGGGGTGGAGGTGGTGCGCGACGGCGCCGACGTCGTCAGGCGGGCAGCGGACCTTGACCTTGTGGTCCTGGCGACGCCGCCCATGACCCACTTCCCCCTGGCAAAGGCCGCGTTGGAGGCGGGGCTGGACGTGGTGGTGGACAAGCCGTTCGCGGTCACCAGCGCGCAGGGCGAGGAACTCATTGCGTTGGCGGGGCAACTGGGCCGGGTGCTCACCGTGTTCCACAACCGCCGGTGGGACGGGGATTTCCTGACCCTCCAAAAGCTGCTGGCGGCCCAGGCCCTGGGCCGGGTGACCCGGTTCGAGTCGCGGTTCGAGCGGTGGTCTCCGGCCATCGCCAAAGCCTGGAAAGCGCGGGCCACCGCTGCCGACGGCGGAGGCGTCCTGTTCGACCTGGGCAGCCACCTGATCGACCAGGCACTGCAGCTGTTCGGCCCGGCCACCGTCCTCCACGCGGAACTGCAGGCGCGGCGGTCCGATGAACGGGCTGACGACGACGTCTTCCTGGTCCTGCAACACCAGTCGGGAGTGATCAGCCACCTGGCCATGAACGTGCTGTGCGCCCAGCAGGGGCCGCGCTTCCGGGTGCTGGGCTCGATCGGCGGCTTCACAAAGAACGGCTTGGACCCGCAGGAGCCCTACATCGTGGCAGGTGGCAGCCCGCTGGACGGGGACTACGGCGTGGAGGCGCCGGAATGGGCCGGGCTCCTGGGTCGCGACGGGCACCTGGACCGCCTACCCACGGAACGCGGGAACTACCCGGAGTTCTACCGCCTGCTGGCAGCCAGGATCCTCGACGGCGGCGCACAGTCATCCCTGCCCCTCCCCGTCAACCCGGAAGACGCCGTCGAGGTCCTAAGAATTATTGAGAGGGCCAGGGAGCTTGGGGTTAAATGACTCATCGATTGCTCCGTAGTTGTCGTTCCGGGGGTCCAAAACGACAAGTACGGAGCAATCGATGAAGGGGGGGCCTTAAGCGGAGACGAGCTCGTGCCAGTCAGCCACGAGGGGCAGGTTGTGGGCCTCGGACACGGAGTGGTGTGCCACGTGGCCCGCGGCGATGTTGAGGCCCGCAGCCAGGGCAGGGTCGCGGTCGAAGGCGGCCTTGACGCCCAGGTTTGCCAAGGACACCGCGTAGCGCAGGGTGACGTTGGTCAGCGCGTACGTGGAGGTGTTGGGTACGGCGCCAGGCATGTTGGCCACGCAGTAGAAGATGGTGTTGTGCACCTTGTACGTGGGTTCCTGGTGCGTGGTGGGGTGGGTGTCCTCGAAGCAGCCACCCTGGTCCACGGCGATGTCCACCAGGACGGAGCCGGGCTTCATCCGTGCCACGAGGTCGTTCGTGACCAGCTTGGGCGCCTTGGCGCCGGGGATGAGGACGGAACCGATCACCAGGTCGGCGTCCACCACAGACTTTTCGATCTCGTACGTGTTGGAGGCAACGGTCTTCAACCGGCCCTGGTACTGGGCGTCCAGTTCGCGCAGGCGGTTGATGTTGATGTCCAGGATGGTAACGTCGGCGCCCAGGCCCAGGGCCATGGCTGCGGCGTTGGTGCCGGCAACACCGGCGCCCAGGACAACCACCTTGGCGGGACGGACGCCGGGCACGCCGCCCATCAGGACGCCCTTGCCGCCGGCGGGGGCCATCAGGGAGGTGGCACCGACCTGGACGGAGAGGCGGCCGGCAACTTCGGACATCGGTGCCAGCAGGGGGAGGGACCGGCCCTCCTGGACGGTTTCGTACGCGATGGCGGTGACGCCGGAGTTGATGAGCTCCGTGGTGAGCTCCGGCTCGGCGGCCAGGTGCAGGTAGGTGAAGAGGATCAGGCCCTTGCGGAAGCGGTGGTACTCGGACTTGATGGGTTCCTTGACCTTCATCACCATGTCGGCGCGGGCCCAGACGTCATCGGCCTCGTTGACGATCTCGGCGCCGGCGATCGAGTATTCCTCGTCGGTGATGCCCGAACCCAGGCCGGCCCCGCGCTCCACCAGCACGGTGTGCCCGTGGGTGAGGAACTCGTGGACGCCTGCCGCGGTGATGGCCACGCGGAATTCGTTGTTCTTGATTTCTTTGGGGACGCCGATGATCATCGTCTGCTCCAGTTTTTGGGGCCGGTAGGCCGAAAAGGCGGAAGGATTTTCGTGTTTCAACGATAAATCCCGCTGTGAGCCAGGCGACATGAACCCCATCGGATGCTGCACGCCAAACCGCGCCATTCCGCGGATTTCGGATCGTTCGCCTCGACACCTGTCGAGTCCTGAAGCGTCAGGTGTCGCCTCGTGTCCGTTCGTCCGCTGGGCCACCTGGGCAGTACTGTTGGCCCATGCAGCAGCAGGGTGTGGAACAGCTCGTCGAACAGGTGGCGCAGAAGCTGGGCCGTGGCCTTTCCCTTGAGGACCTGGACGGACTGCTGCTCGCCTACAGCTCCAACCAGTCCCATGCCGACCGCGTGCGGGTGAACTTCCTGTTGAGCAAGAAGGTTCCGGCGGACGTGAGCGCCTGGCAGCTCTCCCATGGCATTGCCACTGCCGTGCGGCCCGTGGTGGTTCCGGCCAACCCGGACCTGGGCATGCTGGGCCGGGTGTGCGTCCCGCTGATGGTGCGCGGCTTCCGGGTGGGTTACCTCTGGGTGCAGCAGGACTCGGCGGAGGAAAGCCCGACGGCGATCCTCACCCAACTGCCCGGCGTCAACCACGAGCTGGAGCTGCTGTCCGGGCTCCTGCTCGACTCGAACACGGCCGAATCCGAATTCCGGCGGGGCCGTGAGCGGGAATTCCTGGCCGCCTGTGCCGGAGAACCCAATGCCGTGGCCGCCGTGGCCGGGTGGAAGGAAGTCCAGGGCAGGGGTCCATGGCAGATGGTCACGGTGCTGGACGCGGACGGCTGGGCCAGCGGCCCGGACCCCATCGCGTCCACCCTGATCCACCGGTCCACCGCCCTCCAGGCCACGGTGGGGGTGGACGCCGCCCTCTTCAGCGCCGGCACGGAGACGCATTCGGTGGTGCTGTTCCGCGAATCGACCGGCCGGGCCAACCATGCACAGGTCCTGGTGCACTACCAGCTGGAGCTGGCCAAGCGCTCCGGCCGCCCGGTGCACCGGATCATCCTGGGGATCAGTGAAGGCTTCGCCAAGACCCGCCAGCTCTCCGAGGCATACCGGCAGTCACGGATGGCGGCCCAGGCCGCCGCGGTGGATCCCCAGCTGGGCGAGCTGGTGGACTGCAGGGCCACCGGCGTGTACCAGTTGCTCGCGTCCGCCGGGGGAGGGGTGGGGGCGTGGGCTGATTCCGGGTCGGTGTACTTCCGGATGCTCGAGGACCACGACCGCAACGGCGAGCTGATTCCGGTCCTGGAGCTGCTCTATGACAATGACGGCTCAGTCCAGGATGTGGCCACCAAGCTCCACCTGCACCGCAGCAGCATCTACAACAGGCTGGGGCGGATCCGGCAGCTGCTGGGGGTGGACCCGCTGAAGGGGATGCCCCGGCTGGAACTGCACGCCGCCCTCAAGATGCGGCGGTGGGCGGCGCGGCCCAGGATTTGATGGCCTCCGCCACCTGCCGCGGACGCAGGTGCTGGACCACATGTCCGGCGCGCTGGATCTCCACGAAGCTTCCCTCCGGCACTACCTGCGAGAGCCGGAGCGACCAGTCGGCGCCGGCCACCTGGTCGTGGTTGCCGCGCAGCACCAGGACGGGCACATTGATGCCGGCCAGCCGCCGCTCCGTGGGGTAGGCCATCATGACGGGGAGTTCGGTGAAGTACCAGCGCGGTCCACAGCGGAAGTAGTCCGAGAAGACGAGCCAGTTGGAGGACGCGTTTTCGCGGAGGAGGGCGTCCAGGAAAAGCGCCAGCCCTTGCCGCTGCACGCTCCGGTACCGGGCGTCCACCACCGGCCCCATGAGCACCAGCCGGTGGGCCTGCCCCGGGGCGTAGAGGGCGGCTTCGATGGCGAACTGCACGCCCATGGAATGTCCCACCAGGATGTAGGAGCCAATGCCGCTTGCCTTCAGGGCCTGGGCGATGAAGGCGCCGTAGTCTGCAATGGACAGCTGCCGCTCCGGCCTGGGCGTCCCGGCGAAGCCCGGCAGGTCCAGCGAATACGTGGGGGCAACGGCGGAGAGTTCGCCGTGGAGGCGGCGAAGGTAGCGGTGGGAGACGCCGATGCCGTGGATGAGGACATAGGTGGGCGCGGCGGGGGCTCCGGCAGCGTCCGGTCCGGGAGGCGGCGTCCCGTGAGCCCAGAAGATGCGGCCATGCAAACCGTTTGCTTCCACGTCGGCAGAGTGAAGCGAAACGTCTTTCCGTCGCCGCGGCCACGCCATGCGGGGCCGCACTACCCGGTCGTGCCGGCGTGATCGCCGGCGTCCTTTTCGTGCTTGCGCTTTTGCTCCGCAAGCTTCTGCTTCCCAAGCCACGTCATGATGTCGGCCGTCCGGATCCGGCGGTGCGATCCGCGGTACTCCACCGGGATCTCGCCGCGGTCCGTCATGTTGCGCAGGTAGGTGTGCGAGATCCCGGCCAGTTCGGCCGCCTGGGAGGTGGTCAGCATCTCCTCCACGCTGCTCACGGTCACCGTTTCGCCGCGGCCCAGCCTGGCGAGGAGATCCACGACGGCGTCCCTCGCCTGTCCGGGCAGCCGGTGGACCGTTCCGTCCACGAACACGGTGATGTCATTGCTGTCCTCGAGGGCGCGCGTCAGGCTGCGGGCCTCGCCGGCGGGCAGGCCGGCCGTGACGCGGGGGGCTATCAGTGCCATGGACGTAGCCTATCCCGGGCGTGGCCGGCATGCCCGCGGGCGTCAGAGCCCCAGTTCCTCCAGGACCGGCAGCTTTTCCCGCACCCAGGCGCGGGCTTCGGTGGCGCTCGGCGCGGACAGGGCCAGCTTGGCCAGTTCCTGGGCTTCGGACAGGGTCACGGTCTTCAGGACCGCGGCAACCGCGGCAAGGGACCGGGCGGTCATGGACAGGGTGCTGACGCCAAGGCCGGTAAGGACGACGGCGAGGGCAGGATCGGCGGCAGCCTCACCACAGACGCCCACGGGCTTGTCGTGCCCCTCCGCGCGGGACCCCTCGACGGTCAGTCCCACGAGGCGCAGGACCGCGGGCTGCCAGGGGGTGTTCAGGTTGGCCAACGGGCCGAGCTGGCGGTCGGCAGCCATGGCGTACTGCGTGAGGTCGTTGGTGCCCAGGCTGGCGAAGCTTACTTCGCGGAGGATGGCCTCCGCGGTCAGGGCCGCGGAGGGGACCTCCACCATGACGCCGGGGGTCTTGATGCCGGCGTCTGCGCACATCGAGGCGAACCGCGAGGCTTCCTCCGCGGTGGAGATCATGGGGGCCATGACCCAGACGTCGGCCTGGGACTGCTGCTGGGCCAGGGCGATGGCTTCGAGCTGCCGGTCCAGGACGCCGGGGGTGGTGAAGTCCGTACGGTAGCCGCGGACGCCGAGGGCAGGGTTGGGCTCCGTGGAATCGGTCAGGAAGGGCAGGGGCTTGTCCGCACCCGCATCCAGCGTGCGGAGCACCACCTTCTTGCCGGGGAAGGCATCGAAAACGCTCTTGTAAGCAGCCGCCTGCTCTTCAACGGAAGGTTCGGTGTCCCGCTCCAGGAAGCAGAACTCGGTGCGGAAGAGGCCCACGCCCTGGGCTCCGAGCTTGGCGGCAGCTTCGGCGTCCTTGCCGCCACCCACGTTGGCGAGCAGCGGCACCTGGTGGCCATCCGCCGTCGTACCCGTGCCGGTGAACTCAGCCAGCAGCGACGCCGTGGCTGCCCAGGCTTCCGCCGTGGCACGGAGGGTCTCGTCAGGTTCGGCGGTGATGCTGCCGGCTGCGCCGTCCACGTAGACCTCGGTGCCGTCCGGGAGTTCGTCGACGCCAACGGCGGCAACCACGGCGGGCAGGCCGAGGGAGCGGGCGATGATCGCCGTGTGGGACTGGGGGCCGCCGCCGGCGGTGACCAGCGCCAGGACCTTGTTCGGGTCAAGGGTTGCCGTGTCCGCGGGGGCAAGGTCCTCTGCCACCAGCACGAACGGGGTGTTGGAGGCGGGGATGCCGGGTGCGGGGACGCCCCGCAGCGCGGCGACAATCCGGGCGCGGACGTCCAGGACGTCGGTGGCCCGTTCGGCCATGTAGCCGCCCAGGTTGTGCAGCATCTCGGACACGGAGGAGCCGGATTCCCAGATGGCGCGTTCGGCAGAAACGCCCCGGGCCACCAGCTTGGCCGCCCCCTTGATCAGCATGGTGTCCTTGGCCATCAGTGCAGTGGCCTCCAGGACAGCCTTGCCGTCACCGATGGCGTGCGCGGCGCGCTCCTTCAGTTCGTCGTGCACCGCCTGGGAAGCTGCCTTCAGCGCTGCGGTGGCTTCCTCGGCAGTGGTGTCCGGAGCCAGCTGTTCACCGGCGGGAGGCTCACTGATGGGTTTGGGCATCTGCCGGATGGTGCCGATGACGCGGCCTGGGCTGACGCCTACTCCTGGGAAGTTCTGCACTGAAGGTCCTCATTCTCTGCCGGTAGACAGGCCCGCCAAGTTCTCCGGCGCCGTGCCGGGTCCGCCGGAGGACTGCTACGTCCAGGGGCGGGAAACGTGCCTGAAAAAATTGTATGTGATTCAGTTCATATAGCAACGCTATAGGTGCTAGGGTAGCGGTTATGAGTTTGGATGGCCAGCTTCCCCCCAAAATGCGGCTGCTCCGTGCTGCCGCGGAACTGCTGGCAAATTCGGCCGGAGCTCCGGTCTCCACCCGCCAGATCACCCAGCTGGCAGGGGTTTCGGCTCCCACCCTGTACCACCACTTCGGTGACAAGGAAGGTTTGTTCGACGCCGTCGTCGCTGCAGGGTTTGAGGAATATGTCGCGGGTGAAAGGGATTTCGCCCCCTCCGGGCAGCCCCTCGAGGACATCCGGAGAATGTGGGACAACCACGTCCAGTTCGGGCTCAACCAGCCCGAGCTGTACCTGGTCATGTTCGGCAATATCCGTCCGGAGAGCAGGCCCGCCATTGTGGCGGACGCCGAGGCGCTGATGGAGGAGATGCTGAACAAGGCAGCGGCGGCGGGCCAGCTGAACGTCCAGCCCAGGGAAGCGGCCAGGTCCATCCTGGCGGCCAACGTGGGTGTGACGCTGATGCTGATTGCGGAGCCCGCCACCGAACGCAACCTCGAACTGTCCACCATGACCCGGGACGCCATGATCTTCGCGGTGTCCGCCGAGCCCGCCAGCGGCCCGGCCCCGGGCGGCACCGGGAAGTCCTCGGTGGTGGTGGCAGCGATCGCCCTGAACGCCGCACTTCAGGCTTCGCACTCTGACCAGCTTTCCAGCTCGGAACTCAAGCTTTTCCTCGAATGGCTCCACCGGATCTCCACCAGCCCGGCCGGCTAGCCCCACAACCACGCATTACCCAGCAGTACGTCGTCGTAATCATCGGACCAATCCTGCGGAGCAGCAGGAATGACGGTTAGGAAATCACATGGCAACAGAGACAGTTGCAAAACCCCGCACCAGCGCGCGCGTGCACGTCCAAAAGTTCGGGACATTCCTGTCCGGCATGATCATGCCCAACATCGGGGCGTTCATCGCCTGGGGCATCATCACCGCCCTCTTCATCGAGAAGGGGTGGCTGCCCGTACCGCAGCTCGGTGGTTTCGGTGAGACCGGCGGGAAGCCCAACATCGGCCTGGTAGGTCCCATGATCACCTACCTCCTGCCGCTGCTGATCGGCTACACCGGCGGCAAGATGGTCTACGACGTCCGTGGCGGCGTGGTGGGAGCCATCGGCACCATGGGCGTGATTGTGGGCGCCGGCATCCCGATGTTCATCGGCGCCATGATCATGGGCCCCCTGGGCGGCTGGACCATGAAGAAGATCGACTCCATCTGGGACGGCAAGATCCGCCCGGGCTTCGAAATGCTGGTGAACAACTTCTCCGCCGGCATCTGGGGCGCCCTGCTGGCGCTGCTGGGCTTCTACGGCATCTCGCCGCTGGTCACCGCCTTCAGTACGGCCGCCGGCAACTTTGTCCAGTTCCTGGTGCAGAACGGCCTCCTCCCGCTGACCAGCATCTTCATCGAACCCGCCAAGGTCCTGTTCCTGAACAACGCCATCAACCACGGCGTGCTCACCCCGCTGGGCGTCCAGCAGTCCCTGGAGCAAGGTAAGTCCATCCTGTTCCTGCTGGAGGCCAACCCCGGTCCCGGCCTGGGCCTCCTGCTCGCGTACGCGTTCTTTGGCCGCGGCGCCGCCAAGGCCTCCGCCCCCGGCGCTGCCATCATCCAGTTCCTGGGCGGCATCCACGAGATCTACTTCCCGTACGTCCTGATGCGCCCGCTGCTGATCCTGGGCACCATCGCCGGCGGTATGACCGGCATCGCCACCCTTGCCGTCACCAACTCCGGCCTGGTGGCCCCTGCAGCCCCGGGCTCCATCTTCGCCGTCCTGGCGCAGACCTCCCGCGACAGCTACTTCGGCGTGATCCTCTCCGTGGTGCTCGCGGCTGCCGTCTCCTTCCTGGTCTCCTCTGTCATCCTGCGCACCACCAAGCACAGTGACGAGGCGGACCTGGGCGACGCCACCGCCCGCATGGAGGCCATGAAGGGCAAGAAGAGCTCCGTTGCCTCCACCCTGACCGGTGCTGGCGCGGGAACTGCCGCTGGTGCGGCCGCCGGCCACGGCGGAGTGGGCGTGCTCGCCGGCCCGGTGCGGAACATCGTGTTTGCGTGCGACGCCGGCATGGGCTCCAGCGCCATGGGCGCCTCGGTGCTGCGGAACAAGATCAAGGCGGCGGGCTTCCCCGACGTAAAGGTCACCAACGCCTCCATCGCCAACCTCAGCGACACCTACGACGTTGTGGTCACCCACCAGGACCTGACCGAACGCGCCAAGCCGGTCACCTCCAGCGCCGTCCACTACTCGGTGGACAACTTCATGAACAGCCCCCGCTACGACGAGATCGTCGAGCTGGTCCGGGACAGCAACACCGAGGGCGGAACGGCCGACGCCGGCACCTCCCACGGTGCCCATGCCGCCGATGCCCCGGTGGACGCAGCGCCCGCTGCCGCGGGAGCGACGGCAGGCGGCACAGCCGCCGCCACCGGAACCTCCGAGATCCTGGCCCGCGAGAGCGTGGTGCTGACCGGTAAGGCCACCACCCGCGACGCCGCCATCGACGAGGCCGGACGGCTCCTGCTGGCACGGGGCGCCGTGGATGAGGGCTACATCGCCGCCATGCACGAGCGCGAGGAATCCGTGTCCACCTACATGGGCAGCTTCCTGGCCATCCCGCACGGCACCAACGCCGCCAAGGACCACATCCGCAAGTCCGCGGTGTCCGTCATCCGCTACCCGGAGGGCATCGACTGGAATGGCAAGGAAGTGAAGTTCGTGGTGGGCGTGGCAGGCATCAACAACGAACACCTGCACATCCTGTCCTCCATCGCCAAGGTGTTCACCAACAAGGAGCAGGTGGCCCGGCTGGAGGGTGCCACGTCCGAGGACGAAGTCCTGGAGCTCTTCGGAAAGGTCAATGCATAGTGAAGGCAGTACATTTCGGTGCCGGCAACATCGGCCGCGGCTTCGTGGGCCTGCTCCTGCATGACGCAGGCTACGAGGTGGTGTTCGCGGACGTCGCGGAGGAACTCATCACCCGGCTCTCGCAGGCGGACAGCTATGCGGTGCACGAGGTGGGGGAGAACCCCGCCGTACGCACCGTGGACAACTTCCGGGCGCTGAACTCCAACGCCCAGGAAGCAGAGCTGGTCCAGGAAATTTCGACGGCGGACATCGTCACCACGGCGGTGGGCCCGCACATCCTGAAGTTCGTGGCGCCCGTGATCGCCAAGGGCATCGTCGCCAGGGAACCGGGGCTCGCGCCGCTCCAGGTGATGGCCTGCGAGAACGCCATCAATGCCACGGACATCCTGGCCAAGGAGGTTGCCTCGCAGCCCGGGGTCACCGCCGCAGTGCTCGACGGCAAGGCGGTCTTCGCCAACACCGCCGTGGACCGGATCGTGCCCAACCAGGAGGCCGGGCAGGGCCTGGACGTGACGGTGGAAACCTTCTACGAGTGGGTCATCGACCGCACCGCCTTCGGCGATTCCGTTCCGGTGATTCCGGGAGCCACCTTCGTGGATCACCTCTCGCCCTACATCGAGCGGAAGCTGTTCACCGTGAACACCGGGCATGCCTCTGCCGCCTACCTCGGCTTCGAAGCGGGCGTGGAGAAGATCTCGGACGCCATGGCGGACCAGGACGTGGCCGAGGACGTCCGGGCGGTCCTCGAAGAAACCAAGCAGCTCCTGGTGGCCAAGCACGGGTTCAGCAACGACGAACAGGAGGCTTACGTCCAGAAGATCCTGGTCCGGTTCTCCAACCCGTACCTGCCGGACACCGTGAACCGGGTGGGCCGCGCCCCGCTGCGGAAGCTGAGCCGGCATGAACGGTTCATCGGCCCGGCCGCGGAACTGGCAGAACGCGGCGTGGTGCCGGAAGCCCTGCTCGGTGCCATTGCCGCCGCCCTGCGCTTCACCGATCCCGCGGATGCCGAGGCCACCGAGCTGGCAGCCATCCTGGCCTCCGCGGGCCCGGCCAATGCCACGGCGAAAATCACGGGGCTCGAGAAGGACCATCCGCTGTTCAATGCCGTTGCCACCCTGGTGGAGGAGCGACAGGCGGAGCTGGCCAGCACCCCGGCCTGACGCAACCCGGGACGCGCCATCACTTCCTGTACCCCCTGACGCAACGCGACATCAGATCCTGCCGGATTTCCGGCAACGCGGCATCAGCACGACGCCGGCACCCATGCGGGTGCCGGCGTCGCGGTCTTCCTGTGCAAGGCTGGGCAGGTGATCCCTGCCCAAGATGCCGTTCCTGCCCTGTTCACAGCCGACGTCGACGGCGGCACGTTCCGCCTCCGCCACGCCACCCGGGCCGACCTGCCCGCCATGGTGCGGCTGCTGGCCGACGATGCCCTGGCCGCCGGGCGGGAAACCGCGCAGGACATGGAACCCTACGAGCACGCCTTCGACGCGATAGGGGCTGACCGGAACCATCTGCTGGTGGTGGGCGAACTGGTGCCTCACGGCGAAGCCGCAGGCGCGGCAGTTGCCACCTTCCAGCTGAGTTTCCTGCCAGGGATCTCGCGGAAGGGTGCCTGGCGCTCGCAGCTCGAGGGTGTCCGGGTGGACGCGTCCTTCCGCGGCCAGGGGCTCGGAAAGCTGATGGTGGGCTGGGCGGCCGGGGAGTCCCGCAGGCGCGGCTGCAGCCTAATACAGCTGACCACCCATCAAAGCCGCACGGCAGCCCAGCGGTTCTACCAGCAGCTGGGCTTCGAGGCCAGCCACGTCGGCATGAAGCTGGCCCTCTAATCTTGACCGTTAGGTACCCTAAATGTTAGGGTACCTAACGATGGATACCAACGATCCCCAGCTCCAGGAACTCGCCAGCGGGTTCCGCGAAGCCCTCCGCCACAGTGTCTACCTCGTCCGTCGCCTCGACGCGGACGGTGAACTCAGCGCCGCCCAGCTCAGCACGCTCAAGATGCTGCTCGGCGAAGGCCAGCGCGTCGGTGAAATTGCCCGGAACCTCGGGGTGCGCGTGCCCAGCGCAACCGAGCAGATCATCAAGCTCGAACGCGCGGGCCTGGCCCGGCGCGAGCCCGACCCGGCAGACTCCCGCGCCGTCCGGGTGATCCTCACCCCCGAAGGCCGTGCCGCCGTCGACGCCGCAAACACGCGGCGCAACCAGGTGATGGCCGACATCCTCAGCACCCTCACCGACCAGGACCGTGAAGCCCTGTCGGAGGCCCTGCCGGTCATCGACAAGATCAATGCATCCCTCCAGAACTGAACCAGCCACCCACACTGAATTAGCCACGAACTTAGGAGTACCCTCCATGGACGGCCAGCTCGCAGAAACCCTGCCGGCACCAGAATCAACCCTGCAGGCCGAAAAGGCTTCATTCCTGAAGCAGCCCAAGGCGGTGTGGGCCACCGCCCTCGCCGCAGTGTTCGCCTTCATGGGCATCGGGCTGGTGGATCCCATCCTCCCGGCCATCGCCACCAACCTGGACGCCAGCCCCAGCGAGGTATCGCTGCTCTTCACCAGCTACTTCCTGGTCACGGCGCTGGCCATGCTGATCACCGGTTTTGTGTCCTCGCGGATCGGCGGCAAGAAGACCCTGCTGATCGGCCTGGCCGTCATTGTCGTCTTCTCCTCGCTGTCCGGGATGTCCGCCAGCGTCGGTGAGCTGGTGGGCTTCCGCGCCGGCTGGGGACTGGGCAACGCCCTCTTCGTGGCCACCGCCCTCGCCGTGATCGTAGGCGTGGCCAGCGGCGGCGCCGGGACCGCCATCATCCTCTACGAAGCCGCCCTGGGCCTGGGCATCTCGCTCGGCCCGCTCCTGGGAGCCCTTCTGGGCGGCTGGCAGTGGCGCGCACCGTTCTTCGGCACCGCCGTCCTGATGGCCGCGGCCTTCATCGCCCTGATCGCCCTGCTGCCCAAGACCCCGCTGCCTGAGCGCAAGGTGCGCCTCCGCGACCCGCTGCTGGCCCTGGGACACAAGGGACTGCGGACGACGGCGGCGAGCGGCCTGTTCTACAACTACGGCTTCTTCACCATCCTGGCTTTCACCCCGTTCATCCTGGGCATGGACGCGTACGGCATTGGCGGAGTCTTCTTCGGGTGGGGCGTGGCCGTGGCGGTATTCTCGGTCTTCGTGGCCCCGCCGCTGCAGGCACGCTTCGGCGCGGTGAAGGTCCTGACGGGCACGCTGTTCCTGCTCATGCTGGACCTGGCTGGCCTGGGACTGGCTGCCGGGCACTCGGTTCCTGCCGTCGTCGTGCTGGTGATCGTTGCCGGTGCCCTGCTGGGCGTCAACAACACCATCTACACCGAACTGGCCATGGGCGTCTCCGATTCGCCCCGGCCCGTGGCATCCTCCGGCTACAACTTCGTCCGCTGGATGGGCGGCGCGCTGGCCCCGTTCGCGGCGGCCCAGCTCGGCGAGCACTTCGGCCCGCAGGTCCCGTTCTTCGCCGGCGCGGTGGCCATGGTGATCGCCATCCTGATCGCGTTCAGCGGCCGGGCCTACCTGTCCTCGCACGAGCCGCACGTCGTGTAACCGCCGCACTTTTAGGCAGTAAACAGCAAACCCTCCATCACGCCAGGTGATGGAGGGTTTCGTGTTTTCCGGCGGAAGCTGATGGGGCGTGGCCGGAAAGGCCGCCGGACGTGATCGGGCGTTACTTGGCCTTCGCCGAACCCTTCGGCACGAATAGCGTCTCCGCCTGCTCCAGGGACATGCCGTTGGTCTCCGGCACCTTGAACATGACGAAGAAGAAGGACGCGGCGGCGAACAGTGCGTACATCGCATAGGTCAGCGGCAGGGACGCGGACGCCATGACCGGGAAGCTGAGGGTGATCACGAAGTTGGCCACCCACTGCGCGGCAGCGGCCAGGCCCAAGGCCCGGGCGCGGATCCGGGACGGGAAGATCTCGCCCAGGAGCACCCACACCAGGGGTCCCCAGGAGGCGCCGAAGCTGACCACGAACACGTTGGCCGCAATCAGGGCCACCGGACCCCACGCACCCGGGAGGGTGATGTTCTCGCCGGAGCCGGTGGCAGAAGAGAACGCCAGGGCCATGGCGCCCAGGGACACGGCCATTCCCACGGAGCCGGCCAGCAGGATGGGCCGGCGGCCCACGCGGTCAACCAGGGCAATGGCCACCAGGGTGACCAGGATGTTGGTGATGGACGTTGCCACCGAGATGGCCAGGGAGTCCTTCTCCTGGAAGCCCACAGCCTTCCACAAGGTGGTGGAGTAGTAGAAGATCACGTTGATCCCCACGAACTGCTGAAGCACGGACAGGACGATGCCCACCCAGACCACTGCCTGCAGGCCCAGGGTCTTGCCGCGCAGCGAGCCCTTCTGGCCGGCCACCTTGTCTTCCTCGATGGCGTCCTGGATCTCGCGGATGTGCCGGTCGGTATCCTCGGCGGGGGCGATCGAGGCGAAGACCTTCCGGGCTTCCTCCTCCTTGCCCTTGAATACGAGGAACCGCGGGGACTCGGGCAGGGTGAAGGCAATCCAGCCGTAGACCACGGCCGGGACGGCGGCAGCGAGGAACATCCACCGCCATGCCTCAATGCCCAGCCAGAAGCGCTGATCCGCGCCGCCGGCAGTGGTGGCCAGGAGCGCGTCTGACAGCAGGGCGGCGAAGATGCCGGTGGTGATGGCCAGCTGCTGCAGCGAGGCCAGGCGGCCGCGCACCTGCCGCGGCGAAATCTCGGAAATGTAGGCCGGGGCGATGACCGACGCCAGGCCGATGCCCAGCCCGCCCACCAGGCGCCAGAACACCAGGTCCCAGACGCCGAAGGCGAACCCGGTGCCCAGGGCGCTGACCAGGAACAGCAGCGCTCCGAGCTTCATGGCGGGAATGCGGCCGTGCCGGTCCGCCACCTTGCCGGCCAGGAAGGCGCCGGCCGCGCAGCCCAGGAGGGCAATGGCCACGGCGAATCCTGTCACGGCCTCGGAGAGCGCGAATTCGCCCTTCAGGGCATCCACGGCCCCGTTGACCACGGACGAGTCAAAGCCGAAGAGGAATCCGCCCACCGCCCCCGCGAGCGCCAGCCAGATCACCCGCCGCGGAATCCCGGTGGTGGTCTGCTCCTGTGCAGTGGGCATGGTTCTCCCTGGGTTTGGGGGTTTTATGGATGCGGTGCGGACGTCGTCGGCTGCGGTACCGGCCAAAGGGGCCGGCGCACACGCGCTAAACAGTGTGGCACGTCACCGCCTTAGGTTCCACTTGGCGCCCCTTGTCCCCTTGAGCGACTGTCCCCTTAAACGCCGGACGACGACGGCGGGCCGTGCCGCCGTCGTCGTCCGTTCAGTGCGCTCCCGGGCCGGGGCACCTGCTAGTGCGCCGGAATCTCCATGCTGTCCCTGTCCTGCGGGGATGCTTTCTGGTCGGTCAGCTTCTTCCGGGGGAGGGCGAAGCTGATGAGGAACGCCAGGCCGGTCAGGGCTGCCGCCGTCAGCATCACCGTGTCAATGGACGTGGCGAACCCTTCGGTGATGGGCCTGGTCAGGGTGCTGTTGGCGGTGTGCAGCCAGCTGGTGTCGTTCAGGGAATCGTTGGATGCACCGTTCTTGAAGAAGTCGTACAGCTTGGCGTTGGCCGGGTCCGACGCGACGGCGGGGTCCTTGAGCACGGCCAGGTAGGCGGGATCCGTGGCGGCGGCCTTCATGCTGTCGGCGATCCGGCTGGCAGCCAGGCTGAACAGCATGGAGATGAAGACGGCGGTTCCCACGGCACCGCCCATGGAGCGGAAGAACGCTGCCGAGGAAGTCCCCACGCCCATGTCCCGCGGCGGAACCGAGGTCTGCATGGCCAGCGTGAGCGGCTGCATGCAGAAGCCCAGGCCCACTCCGAAGAACACCGCAATCAGGCCCGGCACCCACAGGTCCGTGTCCACGCCCAGCGAGAAGCCCATCACCAGGGCCGCCGCGGTCAGGATTCCGGTACCCATGATGGGAAAGATGCGGAACGTTCCGGAGGCGGAGATGGTGCGGCCGGCCGTGATGGATCCGAACAGGATGCCCACCGTGAAGGTGATCATCATCAGGCCGGCTTCGGTGGGGGTGAGGCCCTTCACGAGCTGGAGGTACATCGGGAGCATGGCGATGGCGCCGAACATGCCGATGCCGATGATGAAGTTCAGCAGCGAGGACAGGCCGAACGTGACGTTGTGGAAGAGCCGCAGCGGGATGAGTGCGTAGTCGCCGGCGCGTTTTTCCGCCAGCAGGAACCAGGCAATGCCCACCACGCCCAGGCCGTAGCAGAGGAAGGAGTTCAGCGAGGTCCAGCCCCAGGTGCGGCCCTGTTCGGCCACCAGGAGGAGGGGAACGATGGCCACGGTGATCGCTGCCGCGCCCCAGTAATCGATTTTCTGCTTGAGGTGCTTGGCGGGAAGGTGCAGGAACAGGAACACTACCGTCAGGGCCGCCAGTCCGATGGGAATGTTGATGAAGAACACCCAGCGCCAGCCGTCAAAGCCCAGGATGTTGGCGGAACCGGCGAACGCGCCGCCCACTACCGGCCCCAGGACCGAGGAGATTCCGAATACGGACATGAAGTAGCCCTGGAACTTGGCGCGGTCCTTGAGCGAGACGATGTCGCCGATGATGGTCAGCGCCAGGGCGAGCAGGCCGCCGGCGCCCAGGCCCTGGATGCCGCGGGCAATGGCCAGTTCAGTCATCGAGTGCACGGACCCCGCGTAAAGCGAGCCCACCAGGAAGACGGCGATGGCGGTCAGGTACAGCGGGCGGCGCCCGAAGATGTCGCTCAGCTTGCCGTAGAGCGGGGTGCTGACCGTGGACGTGATCAGGTAGGCGGTGGTGGCCCACGCCTGCAGGGAGAGCCCGTCCAGGTCGTTGGCGATGGTGTAGATGGACGTGGAGACGATGGTCTGGTCAAGGGATGCCAGGAACATGCCCAGCATCAGGCCCACCATTACGGTGACGATCTGGCGTCGTGTCAGGGTTTCTCCGGCGCCTGGCGCGGCAGTGGCTTTGGACATGGGTGCTCCAAGGGAAGAAAAAGGATTAAGCAGCGATAGTTGCTTTCAGTAACTATCTTACCGGCTCTTTCTATTCCCCGCCGTGCGTATTTTGTTGCTGAGCTTTTGCCCAACCCCTACGGTTCCACGAGGATGCCGTCGGGATCGCACCAGACGGTGACTCCGGGGCGGAACGTCACGCCGTCGATCACCACGTCCACGTCGACCTCGCCGGCTCCGGCCTTCTGGCTCTTCCTGGGGTTGCTTCCGAGGGCCTTGACGCCGAGGTCCAGTTCAGCGATTGCCAGCCGGTCGCGGATGGCGCCATTGATGACGACGCCGGCCCAGCCGTTGGACACAGCGCTTTCGGCGATCATGTCCCCCATCAGGGCGGTGCCCAGCGAGCCGCCGCCGTCCACCACCAGGACCGCGCCGTTCCCGGGCGAGCCGAGCGTGGACTTCACCAGGGCGTTGTCCTGGAAGCAGCGGATGGTCCGGACCGGACCGCTGAAATGGGACCGGCCGCCCAGGGACTGGAACTGCAGGGACACCGATGCCAGTGCGTCGCCGCGCTCATCGTAGAGATCGGCAGTGTTCATGGCCGGAGCGGATCCGTTTCCTGCTGGTGTGGTCACGTGGCTCTCCTCGCGTGGTGGTGGATTGTGCACATTCGGCGCCCGGCACAGGGCGGCGCGTTACCGCCCACGATAGTCTGATCCCACCGCCAACCGGCCGTACCACGGGGAGCCAAACCAATGAGTGTGTCCAATACGCCCGCGCCGGACGGCACCTTCGCTGCCCAAACCCCGGCGGCAGCACTCGCCGAACCGGTTGAGCGGGTCACTGCCCGCTGGGTGACCGGGCTGGTGCTGGTGAATGTGGGGATCAACGCCGCCTTCTTCGGGCCCATCAACGTCTTCATCGGCCAGCAGGCCATCAGCATCGATGCGCCCGGCAAGGAAGCCATCCTGTCCCTGGTCACGGCCTGCGGGGCCGCCGTGTCGCTGGTGGCCAACCCCCTCTTCGGTGCGCTGTCGGACCGGACCACGTCAGGGTTCGGCCGGCGGGCGCCGTGGGTGCTGGCCGGGGCAGTGCTTGCCACCGCGGCGCTGCTGGCCATGTCCTTCTCGGGTGCCGTGGCGCTCATGGTTCTCTTCTGGTGCCTGGTGCAGCTGGGCGCAAACGCCGCCTACGCCGCCATCACCGCCGCCGTCCCGGACCGGGTACCCGTGGTCCAGCGCGGGGGAGTGGGCGGACTCGCGGCCATGGGCCAGACCCTCGGAATCCTCACGGGGGCGGTCTTCGGCGCCGTGGTCTCCGGGAACTTCATGGTGGGCTACTGGCTCTGCGCGGGTGCGCTGCTGCTGTCCGTGCTGCCGTACCTGTTCCACCGGAACGACCCCGAACTTCCCAGGTCGGAACTGCCGGCTTTCCGCCCCCTCGGTTTCATCAAGGGCTTCTGGATCAGCCCGCGGCGCTATCCGGACTTCGCGTGGGCCTGGCTGACCCGTTTCCTGGTCAATGTGGGCAACCAGCTGACCATCGTCTACCTCCTCTTCTTCCTGCGCGACGTCATCCACTTCGGGGATCCCGCCATGGGGGTGTTGGTCCTGACCGGCATCTATGCCGTGATGGTGATGATCACGGCCGTCGTCGCTGGGCCCTGGAGTGACAGGGTGGGGCGGCGGAAGCCCTTCGTCATCGGATCCTCCGCCACCATCGCCATGGCCGGTGCCATCATGGCGTTCTTTCCCGTGTGGCCCGGTGCGCTGGCCGGTGCCGCGGTCCTGGGCATCGGGTTTGGCGCCTACCTGGCCGTGGACTTTGCCCTGTTGACCCAGGTCCTGCCTTTCGCCGTCAGCCGGGGCAAGGATATGGGCGTCATCAACGTGGCCAACTCGCTGCCGCAGGTGGTTGCTCCGGCTTTGGCGCTCCTGGCCGTGAACTACTGGGGCGGCTACCGGACACTGTTCCTCACCGCTGCGGCAATTGGACTCCTGGGCGCGGTCTTTGTGGTGAAGATCCGGGGCGTCGACTGACCCCTTGGGGGCCTGAAGATAAGGCCGCTGACTAATTAGGTCACGTGCCTGTGCCGTATAGTTGAACCGGGCTGCAGGGCGGTACGGAAGTGGGGGCGCTCCTGGCCGCAGTCCCTACGACACAACCCCGGAATGCTGATGCCCGAGACTTTTTCAGACCATCCGCCCATGGCCGCCAGGCCTTCCGCTCCACGCCAGCGCCTCCGCTACGCACGGATTCTTGATACCGCTGCCGGGTTTGCCCGCACGGGGCTTGATGCCGTGGAACTCTCCCAGGTCGCAGAAAAAGCAGACGTGCCGCTGGGTACGCTCTACCGCTACTTTCCGTCCCCCACCCATCTGATGCTGGCGCTGTACCGGCAGCAGCTGGACGAACTGCAGGGAGGTTCCCGCGGCTCGTCCCCGCGCTTCCGGGGCCGCGCTCTTTCCGGCCTGCTGATGGAAATCTTCCATATGCGCGTCATGCAGCCCGCGGTGGAGCAATGCCTCAGCAGGGGCGTGTACCTGCCGGACAAAGACACCACGGACCTCCTGCGCGAGATCGACGCACTCAGCGAAAAGCTCGTGGCCGGCGCCTGCGGTGACGCCGTGGGAGCGCGGGTCCTCCTCCTGACGGTCACTGGTCTGGTCCAGTCCGTGCGGAACCGCCGGCTTTCGCTCTTTGAAGCGGAGGAAGACCTCAAAAAAGCCTGCGGACGGCTGTCCCCGGGAGCCGAGGCCGCGTTAACAGTGAGTCGATCGGCGTAACTGGTCTAGACCAAAAGCTGATTAAATCCGCCATAATCACGTGATGCGGGCCACATAAACCGCTGCCAAAACGTTTTTTCAGAAGCCGAGGCTGTCAAGAGGTGCCACCCGGGCAGTTCGGGACTGCCTACCATGGAGGCACAGGAGCGGCAGGGCGGAAACATCCCCGGCGTTCCCACGGACCCGCCACCCCTGGGTTTCCTGTCGCACTACTTTTCCATGCTGGGCCCGCTGCCGGGCTCCAGTCCCATGTGCCGTGCGCCCACGGCAAGCACCAGGAGACAACGACGTGTCCATTGACGCAATTACCGCCACCGACAACTCAGCAGCCACTGCCCTGTCCGAAGACGAGATCTTCAGCGCCCACCAGGGCGGCAAGCTGTCCGTCACCAGCACTGTTCCGCTGTCCAACAAGCGGGACCTGTCCATCGCCTACACCCCGGGTGTCGCCGAGGTCAGCCGCGCCATCCACGCCAAGCCCGAACTCGCCCGCACGCTGACCTGGGCCGAGCGCCTGGTGGTCGTTGTCAGCGACGGCACGGCCGTCCTGGGCCTGGGCAACATCGGTGCCAGCGCCTCGCTGCCCGTCATGGAAGGCAAGTCCGCCCTGTTCAAGACCTTTGGCGACCTTGACTCCATCCCGCTGGTCCTCAACACCACCGACGTGGATGAAATCGTGGAAACGCTGGTCCGCCTGCGCCCCAGCTTCGGCGCCGTCAACCTTGAAGACATCTCGGCTCCGCGCTGCTTCGAGCTTGAGGAAAAGCTGATCGAAGCCCTGGACTGCCCGGTCATGCATGATGACCAGCACGGCACCGCCGTCGTTGCCCTTGCCGCGCTCACCAACGCAGCCAAGGTGACCGGCCGCGGCCTGGAAGGGCTGAAGGTTGTGGTGTCCGGCGCCGGCGCGGCAGGAATCGCCGTCGCCGAAATCCTCCTCGCAGCCGGTATCACCGACGTGGTCCTGCTGGACTCCCGGGGCGTCATCGACAGCAGCCGGGAGGACCTGGCCGCCAGCCCCGGAAGCAAGAAGGCGGACATCGCCGGCCGCAGCAACCCCCGTGGCATCACCGGCGGCCCCGCCGAAGCCCTCGCAGGAGCCGACGTGTTCATCGGCGTCTCCTCCTCCAAGCTGGACGAGGCACACCTGGCCACCATGAACCAGGACGCCATCGTCTTCGCCCTCTCCAACCCGGACCCCGAAGTCCTGCCCGAGGTTGCCGTGAAGTACGCCGCCGTCGTGGCCACGGGCCGCAGCGACTTCCCCAACCAGATCAACAACGTCCTGGCGTTCCCGGGCATCTTCCGCGGTGCGCTCGACGCAGGGGCCCGCCGCATCACGCCGGCCATGAAGCTGGCCGCGGCCCGTGCCATTGCCGAGCTTGCCGCCGAGGACCTGTCGGCGGACTACATCGTCCCCAGCCCGCTGGACCCGCGCGTGGCCCCGGCGGTTACCGCCGCCGTCGCCGCAGCGGTGGAAGCGGAGTAGGACTCCTTTCCTCCGGAACCACGACGGCGGTGCCTCCTTCCCCGAAGGAGGCGCCGCCGTCGGGCGTTAAGGCGCTGAACCGGGCCACCTAGACTGGGCATCATGAGCTCCGAGACCGTGGTGACCATCCTGTGCGGCCTGGCGATCCTGGTGGGGGTGGCCGGCACGATCATTCCCGTCCTGCCCGGGAGCGTGCTGATCGGTGTCAGCCTGCTGGCGTGGGCCATCTGGGGCGGTGCCGGGACGGCGGGCTGGGTGGTGTTTGCGGTGGCCATGATTTTCGTCGCCGCGGGAATGACGGCAGGTGCCGTCCTGACCGGCAGGAAACTCAAGCAGCACGCCATTCCCAGCCGCAGCATCGTGGTGGCCTTGGTTGCGGGAGTCGTGGGGATGTTCATCATCCCCGTGGTGGGGCTCTTCGTGGGCTTTGCTGCCGGCCTGCTGGCCAGCGAGTTCCTCCGCACGCGGAACTTTACGACGGCGGCGAGGTCCAGCTGGGCCGCCCTGAAGGCCACCGGCGTGGGTATGCTCGCTGAATTCGGGCTCGCCTGCCTTGCTGCCAGCACCTGGGTGATCGGCGTGTGGATAGCAGCCGCCAACGGGTGACGCCGTTGCGCCGGCACTGCGGCGCGGGTACAACCTAGGTATGACCCAGCCAGCTTCAGCAAAAGGCCGTGCGTCGGCAGAGGATCTTGTCCACGCCTGGATGGAAAAGTACCAGGCGGCCTGGAACAGCAAGGGCGCCGATGACATCCGCGCCCTGTTCACCTCTGACGCGGTCTATGAAACCCGTCCCCACGATCCGGAACCCTGGCGGGGCGACGAGGGGATCGTCGAAGGCTGGCTCGCCGCACGCGACGAGCCAGCCGACTGGACCTTCAGCTGGGAGCTGCTCGGATGCGACGGCAACACCGCCTTTGTCCAGGGCGTCACCGCCTACTCGGGCGGCCGCCCCACGTATGACAACCTGTGGGTCATCAGGTTTGACGGGTCCGGCCCGGCCTCCGCCTTTACCGAATGGTTCATGGCCAGGAAGCAGGACACTCCTCCCGGTTAGCATGGAAAGATGAGCGCCGGGGACACCGCACCGATCTACTGGGACAGCCGCGACCTCACGCCCTTCGGGCAGGCACAGCTGCGCACTCCCGTCCACGATCTTGCCGGGGGAGTGGGTGGCCTGCTGACCGGTGTCCTGGGCGGCCGCAACCCCGCCCTGCTGTCCATCGACGGCGAGGTGCCCCGGCTCAAGCGCCTGCTGCCCAGGCCCGCCAAAGCGGTCCACGAGGCCGTCTTTACCAGCCGCGAGCCGGAACGCCTGATCACCCTGGCCCGCACCTATCCCGGATGGGCCGGGCTCTGCTACCTGATGGCCGGGCTGCTGGTGTACAAACACGGCGGCTATCTGCGTGCTTCCGAGCTCCTTCAGCGGGGGCTCACCACCAGGAACGACGATGAAGCCAACAGGTACTCCTCCACCTACCTCACCAGGATCGTCACGCGGATCGAGCTGGCTGAGCGGGTGGAGATCCCCGTCCTGTTCAGCGAGGAATCGGTGTTCCTGGCCCTGGCCCACTCGCTGCGCGAGACCGGCCGCACCGAGGCTGCGCTCGACTCGCTGACCGGGCTACCGCCGTCGCTTCCCATGGCCCTGGCCCGCTGCTCCCTTGCCCTCAGCCTGGGCCGAAGCCGCACGGTCATCGACTGGACGGAGGGACTGCTGAACGCGGACGACCTCTCCGCTGCCCTGCTGCTGGTCCGTGCCCGTGCCCTGCGGAGGGAAGGCCGGCTGGACGCGGCCCACCAGGCGATCGCCGAGGTCCTGCGCCGCCGCAAGACGCACCTTGCGCTGCGTAATGACGCCTTGACGGACCGGGCGCTGCTGGTCCTGGAATCGAGCCGACGCTCGCTGAATCCGCGCGACTGGGGACGCCGGCGCGGTGACCCTGAACCACAGCGGGAGCTGGAGGCTCCGGCGCCCATCCGCAAGGATGAGGAAATGCGCCGGATCTGGGAGCAGGACTGGAAGGAACTCAGCGGGGATTAGGACCCGCTGGCCTATGAGTGGTTGGCCAGGAAGGGCAACAGTTGCTCGCCGAGCAGCACAGTCCCCAAGACCACCATGATGATGCCGCTGGCCAGGGTTACCGCGCGCGCTGCGCCGGGCCTGCTCTGCAGCAGCGTGCGCGACAGCAGGGCCACCACCGTATAGACCAGGCCCGCCAGTGCCACGAACGTCATGCCCAGGAGGCCCGACTGCACCGGCACGGGCAGCGACGCATCGGCGCTGACGAACTGCGGAATGAGGGCCACATAGAAGAGCAGGCCCTTGGGGTTGATACCGCTGGTGCCCATGCCCTGCAGGAAGGTGCGCAGCTGGGTTCCCGGCCCGACGGCGGCATCCGCACTGAAGCTCGCACCGCGCCAGGAGCGCAGGGTTCCCACCCCGAGCCACAGCAGGTAGCCGGCGCCCGCCAGGGTGATCCAGCCCAGCACTCCGGGCATCCCGGCCAGCACCGCAGCCAGGCCGGCCACGAGCAGGGCGGTGTGCAGGACGTAGCCGCCGCAGAGCCCGGCCACCGCGGGCACGAAACTGCGCTGCCGGAGTCCGGCCGCGATGGTGTACGCCCAGTCCACTCCAGGCGTGCAGGCCAGGGCGGCGGCCACCACCAGGAAGGCCAGGAACAGCTGCGGATTCATCGGTTTCTCCTGTCGAACGTCTCTCAGGAGCAACCATAGGAAGAATGGCACCAAAAGTGCTGTCCCTTTTTCGCCCACCTCGCAGCAGAAACAGTATGTTTATTGCGTGCTGGACAACATCGACAGAAATATTTTGCGACACCTTCAGGAAGATGGCCGGATGACCGCCACCGCCCTCGCCTCGAAGGTGGGCCTGACCGTGGCGCCCTGCCATCGGCGGCTGCGGGACCTGGAGCAGTCGGGAGTGATCCGCGGGTACAAGGCGGACGTTGACCCCGCCGCAGTGGGACTGGGGTTTGAGGCGATCGTCTTCGTCACGCTCCGGCAGGTGGACCGGCCCACCATGGAGATCTTCGAGAACCGGGTGGCGGACAACCCGAACATCGTGGAGGCCCAGCGGCTGTTCGGGTCGCCGGACTACCTGCTGAAGGTCATCGCGGCGGACCTGCCGGCCTACCAGCGCTTCTACGACACAGAACTCACGTCCCTGCCCGGGGTGGAGCGGCTGACCTCAACACTCGTCATGAAGAACCTGAAGTCCAACGCCGGGCCGCCGGTCTAGGAAACCTTCCCGTGGGTCAGGATGCCGGGAGGACGTGGACGATGATCACCTGGGTGTCTTTGCTGCCGTCGTAGCGGAGATCGTAGTTCACCACCAGCCCGGTGCCGGTCCCTGGGGTGATGGAGAAGTCGCTCTTGGAGCCGGGGTCCGCCTGGGTGCTGCTGATCCATTCCTCGGCCGCATCCGCTGCTATTCCGTACCGCTGCACGCCGTCCCTGATCAGATCGAAGTACTCCTCGGGTGAGCCGGCGGTAAGGAAGTATGTCACCTCGCTGAAATCCGTGCGTGAGTCCGTGGTGTTGAAACGGATCCGGTCCGTTTCCGCCGTGATTTCCCCGCTGGGCGCCAGGATGCTGAGGCTGATCTTGCCTAAGTCCCGGGTGTTGATCTCCGGGCCGTAGCTGTCCTTGGTGACCCGCACCGCGTCCTTCTCGAGGCGCCCCGAACTCATGTCCAGGCGGGCTGTCCGGCTGTTGCGGATGCTTTCCACGCCGGCGGCGTCAAGGGTGGAGAACGAAGATGTTTTCACGGTGCTCCCTGCAGAGGATGAAGTGGCGGTGGTGGGATCGGCCGGAGCCGGCGCGGCGGCCTGGCAGCCGGTCAGGACAAGGAGGGACATCAGGGCACTGGCGACGACGGCACGCCGGCCGGGTGCGGCGGCGCGGTGGGTGGCAGTCACTGGTGGACCTCCGCGTCAAAGCCGTCAAGGAAGCGGTCCATGATGCCGGCAATGTTGTTGGTGGGCCGGTATTGGTCCACCCTTCCGTTGAAATCGGAGCCGATGATCTGCGCAGCACGGTCGGGGTCCGTGGCCAGCAGGTGCTGGTAGGCGGGAAGGGTGTCCTGCCTGATGAGGTTCCAGCGCTGGTCCGCGTCGGCGATGTTGCCGTCCGGGAAGCCGGTGGTGAAGTCGGTGCGGAACTGGGCGGGGTTGTCCCAGTTGGTGAACGGGATGTTTTCCGGGCCAGGACTTTCCACGCTGAAGGTGTAGGGGAACACCTCGGGGTAGCTCCTGGCTCCCGGGATGGATGGTTCGCCGGCGAGCGTGACCATGTACGTTACCGCTTCGCCTCCGGGGTGGCTGCGCATGGCGTCGTAGTCGTCCGCGATGATTTCGTTTTGTTCGCGGTAGAGGAGTGTGGTGTTGCCTTCCCGGACCTGGCCGGGATCACCCGAATCGATCTGTGCCCACGCGTTGGCTGTGGCATGGTCGATGGCGCCGGAGTCGCGAAGGCGGTTGATTTCCTCGATGCCGCCGTCCATGTACGCCTGGTGCTGGCGGGCTTGGTCCAGGAAGATTTCCTTGTTCATGTCCAGCATGCTGGTCTCATAAAAACGGATTTCGTCGTCCGTCATGCCTGCGAGCTGTTCCAGCTGGTCAAGGACCGGGAGCGGGATGTCAGAGGCGGGGTTGTCGGTGATTTGCTGGGCCAGGTCCCGCAGCATGGCCATGTCCCGGAAACCGCCGGCGAAGGACGGGCCAATCATGTTGGCCATGCCTGCCCACTGCAGATCGGGATTGGCAAGGTAGGCGCGGCCGTAGAAGTCATAGACCTTGGCGATGGTCTCCCAGTTGTATTCCGTGCCCTTGGACGTGTCCCAGTCGGCTGGATCGATGCCCATCGCCAGCATCGCCTGCCCGTTCCAGTAGTCGTTGAGGAAGTCCTGGTACCCCTTGGAGTTCTTGCTGATGAGGCCCGAGTCCGCGGCGGCATCCATGGCGGCTTTGGCAGCTTCAGGGTTTGCCTGGGCCCACCGGCGGAACTCGTCGCTCTGCAGGTAGGCGCGCCGCTCGGCAGGCGTCATGGCGGTGAGGATATCCGTCAGGTCCTGCGCGCTTGCCCCGCCGGTCCCGCCAGCCCCGCCGGTCCCGCCAGCCCCGCCGGCTCCGGACCCACCGGCGCCACCCGGACCGCTGGTGCTTGCCTTCTCTTGTTCGTCCGCATTGGCCAGGAGCGTCCTGGCTGCCCATTCAAGCCCTGAAGTGGCCGACCTCAGCAGTTTCGCGTGCGATGCCGTCCACTCGCTGCGGAACCTGTCGCCGTCGCGCCCTTTCCAAAGGCCGGAGCCGATGCTGCTGCCGAGCTGCTGCCCCAGGGCGTTAAGCCGGTTGGCGCCGGCCGACAGCTCCTCGGCCAGCTGCCGCAGCTGCGCCACATCCGCGCCGTAAAAGTTCCCCGCCATGTTGTCCCCCTGTTGGCTCTTCCGTGCCAGCCTAGCCGGGCAGCCTGCGGGCGGCGATGGGGAGAGGTTCCCTGTGCCCCGCCGGCTATTCCGGCCGGCCTTTCAGGAGCCCGGTGGTCCGGTATGGGATGACCTCGCGAAGGAACATGCTCGTGGAGGTACGGACAATGCCCGGGCAGAGCCGGATCTCCTCGGACACCCGGTACAGATCGTCCGGGCTCTTGGCCACCACGCGGATCAGCAGGTCGGTGTCCCCGGCAGGGGCATGGCATTCCAGCACTTCCGGGATGTCGCGCAGCGCCGCGATGGCCTCGTTGAGGTGGCTCTGGTCCAGTTCAGCGCTCACGGCGGCGGCCACGCCGCGGCCCAGTGCCGCTGGCAGCACCCGGCTGCTGTTGGGGCGGAGGGCTCCGGATGCCGCCATCCGCTCCAGCCGGCTTTGGACGGTTCCCCGGGCAAGGCCCAGGCGTTGCGCGAGCACCATGATGGGAACCCGGGGATCCTCATCAAGGGCGCTGAGAATGCGCCGGTCGGTGTGGTCCAGTTCCTGCAATCTGATCATTTCCTGTCGCTGGGAACTCCATGGATTGGTCAGTCTGACCAACTGAAGTACTGGTGGTTGTCCCAACTGTAGGGTGTCTGCTGAAATAGTGGCAACAAGGGCAAAAGCTACCGCTGGTCCCCCGCAGGCTACAGGTTCCCCGGCACACCACCCGGCTCCTGGACACCGTTTCCCGCAAGGAGGCTGCCGCTGATTGAGGCTTGTTCACACCACGCTCATTCTGCAAACACGGCAAGAGCCCCTGAGCTACCGACGCCCGGTTCCCGGAAGTCATCGGTAGCTGAGGGGCTCTTGTGTGCTTCCGTCTAGGGTTGTTCCATGACTTCCGCCGGCCGCTTTGCCCCCAGCCCATCGGGTGAACTCCATGTCGGGAACCTTCGAACCGCAATCCTCGCCTGGCTTTTCGCCCGCTCCACCGGCCGCCGGTTCCTGCTGCGGGTGGAGGACCTGGACCGCGCCCGCGCCGGCGCGGAAGCGGTGCAGCTGCGTGACCTGGCGGCGGTGGGCATCACCTGGGACGGGGAGGTGGTGCGACAGACCAGCCGCGGACCCGTGTACGCCGAGGCGATCAACCGGCTTCAAGCGGCGGGGCTGACCTACGAATGCTTCTGCACCCGCCGTGAAATCCAGGAGGCGCCGTCCGCGCCGCACGCTCCACAGGGGGCCTACCCCGGCACCTGCCGCAACCTGGACCGGGCAGAGCTCGACTACAAACGGTCCACCCGGCCTGCGGCCATCCGGCTGCGCGCCGACGTTCATGACTACACGGTGCAGGATGTCATGCACGGGACGTTCACCGGCGTCGTGGATGATTTCGTGCTGCGCAGGAACGACGGCGTGACCGCCTACAACCTTGCCGTTGTGGTGGATGATGCCGCGCAGGGCATTGACCAGGTGGTCCGCGGCGACGACCTGCTCCCGTCCACGCCCCGGCAGGCCTACCTGGCCTCCCTCCTGAATATTCTCGTACCGGAATATGTGCATGTGCCCTTGGTGGTGAACCGCGACGGCGTGCGGCTGGCCAAGCGCGACGGCGCGGTCACGCTGGCGGACCTTGGCCAAGCCGGCGTAACAGCCCGGGAGGTGCGGAACCTGCTGCTGGAGTCCCTGGGGTTGCCCGCCGGAACACTGGACCAGGCCCTGCACGCCCTCGACCCGGCACAGTTGCCCCGCGAACCCTGGGTGTGGCCAGGGATGGAGCGTCCGCCGGCTGGCTAAGCTTGGTGGATGTCAGACGAGCAGATTCCGGCCCAGGGCCGGACGCCAACATTCACGGTGGAAACCGCCAAAGTCCTCGCCGAGGTGGCCCACAACCGGCAAAAGGACAAGCTGAAGCGGCCCTACCGGGACCACGTCCTGGCCGTCGGAGATGCCCTGGCGGACTTCGACGACGAGATCCGGATCGCGGGCTACCTTCACGACATTGCCGAGGACACGCCGATGACACGGCAGGCCCTGCTGGAGATGGGCGTCCCTGAGCGCTCCGTGGACATCATTGAGCGCGTCACCAACCGGTTGCACAGCAACCCCGACGATTACCAGTCCGGCATCCGTGAGATCGCCGAGGACCATGACGCCGCCTTGGTCAAGATCGCCGACAACGCGCATAACTCGCTGCCTGAGCGTGTCGAGGCGTTGGCGGCGAAGTGGCCGGACAAGCCTCCGGTGACCAAGTACCGGGATGCCCGGCCCGTGCTCTATGCCGCCGTGGAGGTGGACGAGGTCCGGAAGATCCTGGCGCGGGTCAATCCCTGGCTGCTGGAGGAATTCGATGCGCAGCTGGACGAGGCGGACGACACTGACTACGAGAACCTCCGCTACGACACCGGACCCGGACCGGGCTTGATGTAGACCAGGAACTCCTCCGCGAACCGGCGGACGCCGTCCCATTCCGTATAGATGTAGTCCCGTCCGGTATCGGTATCCGGGCTGCCCTGGCTGCTGACGATCTTTTTCATCATCATGCGCTTCAGGAACCCGTACTGCGTGTACAGGAGTGCACCGCCGAACATCGCCACCTTGTCCGGCCGCCAGCCAGTGCTGTCCTCGAACTCCGCGACATATTTTTCCGCGTCCTCCGGGGCGCCGTGGGCTGAGAGGCTGACCGAGAACAGGGCGGCCGGCAGGTCCTGCAGGGCGGGCAGGTTCCTGCGGACAAAATCGGCCACGTAGCCTTCGTGTTTTCCGGCATGGACCGAGGCGCCCACCATGACGGCGTCATAGCCGTCCGGGAGGTCGTGGTCTGCGTGCTTGAGGTCCAGTGTGTCGGCCTGGTGGCCGTGGGCCTGCAGCACGTCGGAGATGTAGTCGGCGATGCGGGCCGTCTGGCCCTCCGAGGTTCCGTACGGGATCAGGATCTTTGCCATGGGCACCACTTTGGCGGTGCGCAGCAGCCGGGCAAAGAGGCAAAGGTTCCCCACGCCCCGGCCGGAAGGCCGGCAGGCTACACCCGTCCCAGGGCTTCAATGTCCTCCAGGAAGTCGGCCTGCACCTCGGGGCTTACGGTGGTCCGCGTCTCCCCGATGGCGTCGAGGTAGTCCTGGGTGGAAGGCCCCTTCCTGACCGCCTCGCGGACTGAGGCCTGGCCCCCTGACGCCAGCCCGCCGTCGTCGTACACTGCTTTCTCCAGGGCCCGCTGGGACGCGCTGCGTGCCGCGTACTCAATGTCCGCCGGCGAAAAGCCCTCCGTGCGTTCCACGAGCAGTTCCACGTCAACGGCATCCACCACGGCCGCGGGAATGAACCGCTGCCACATCGCCTCCCGCGCCTGCCGGTCCGGAAGCCCAATGGGAATGACGTAGTCGAACCGGCCGTGGCGCAGGAAGGCTGAGTCCAGGGCCCGGATGAAGTTCGTGGCGCACACCAGGAGCCTGCCGGGCTGTTCGCGGAACGCGGGGATGATCTTCAGCAGCTCGTTGGTGACGCCCTGCAACGGCGACGGCGGATCCCCGGCACGCTGGGAGGCGATCTCCTCCACCTCGTCGATGAACACCACGGCGTGCTCCAGCTCGGCGATCTCCAGGAAGGTTTCGCGGAGCGCGCCGGCCAGCCCCTGGGGATCGCCGGCCAGCCGGGAGGGGAACACTTCCACGAACGGCCATTCGAGCCGGGACGCGATGGCCTTGGCGAAGGTGGTCTTGCCCGTGCCGGGCGGGCCGAACAGGACGACGGCGCGCGGCGGCACCACGCCGAATTCATCAGCCAGGTCCGCCTCGGCGAGCGGAAGCACCAGGCGGCGTTCGAGCAGTTCCTTTTCCTTGCGCATGCCGGCCACGTTTTCCCACAGGTCGCGGGCCAGGACGCGGCCGCCGAGCTGGCCGAGGGCGCCCAGCTCCTGGCGCTGGACCGGGATGGTGCGTTCGAAGTAGCGGAGGTTCTTCTTGAGTGCGAAGCCGCGGCCCAGGAAGGCCTCCACCCGGGTTTCGGATTCCGGCATCAGCGCCGAGAGCTTGTTCAGGCCGTGCGGGGCCATCCGGTTTTCGACGGCGGCCAACAGTGAGGTGCCGATGCCGCGGCCGCGGTACTCGGGCAGGGTGGCCAGGAACACGATCCAGCCCTGGTCGTGGGCGGCACGTCCGACGGCGGCGCCCACCACCTGCTCACCCAGCACCGCCACCACGGCGTGGTCCTTCTCGCAGGAGGCGAGGACCTCGGACAGGGCGTAGACGGGCTCGACGTTGTTGGCCTTCAGCGTCTCCCACAGGTGCAGGATGCCGTCCAGGTCAGCCGAATGGAAATCCCTGATCCGCCAGTTGGTCATGGGTCTACTCCTGTTGGTTCGTCGTTGAGCCAGCCGTGTTCGGGTCAGCGTTTGGCACCTGGAAGTGAGCTTATGCGAACCCGTCGCCCGGGAGGGTTGCGGCGGCGTTGCATGACGTCCTTTCAGAGGCCCAGCGCGTCCATGGTGTGGCGCAGGGTGTCCGCGGAGTGCCGCAGTGCCGCCAGTTCGCCGTCGTCCATGGGCGTTTCCAGGACGCGGTGCACGCCGCCGCGGCCCACCACGCTGGGCAGGGACAGGGCCACCCCGGAGATCCCGTGAAGCCCCGACAGGACGGTGGAAACCGGCAGGACGGCATTGTCGTCGCGCAGGAGCGCCTCCACGATGCGGGCGCCGGACAGGCCGATGGCGTAGTTTGTGGCCCCCTTGCCGGCGATGACCTTGTAGGCGGCCTGCACCACTTCCGTGGCAGTGCCGCCGAGGTATTCGGGCGTGAAGATCCGCTCGCCGCCTTCTGTCCACTCGCGGATCGGCACCGGGCCAATAGTGGCGCCGGACCAGAGCGGGAATTCGGTGTCGCCGTGCTCGCCCACCATGCTTGCGTGGACGCTGGAGACGGAAACCCCTGCCCGGCGGGCCAGCAGCCAGCGCAGCCGGGACGTGTCCAGAACGGTGCCGGAGGAGAAGATCCGTTGCGGGGGCAGTCCGGAAATACGCTGGGCCGCCACCGTCAGGACGTCGCACGGGTTGGTCACCAGGACATAGACGGCGTCCGGTGCCCGCTCAAGCAGCGGCGGCATCAGCTGTTCCAGGATCCGCACATTGGTGCCGGCCAGGTCCAGCCGGCTCTGGCCCGGGTTCTGCTTGGCGCCGGCTGTGATGACCACGACGTCGGCGCCTTCCGTGACAGCGATATCCCCGCCGCCCGCAACCGTGGCCGACGCCGCAGCGAACTGGCTGCCATGGGCAAGGTCCAGGGCTTCCGCCTCCGCCTTGGGCGCGTTGACATCGAACAAGGCGATGCTGCTGGCCGAACCACGGATCAGTGCCGCGTATGCCAGCGAAGTGCCGACGCTGCCGGCGCCCACCACCGCGAGTTTGGATCCTGGCATGATGCCCTTCCTTCCCGGAGTCGTTGAGTGTGTCCTACCCGAAGAGTAGCGTGGCCCACATCACTCAACATCCCCTTTAGGAGCCACCATGCCACATCTGGGACGCCGGCTCGCAGCTGTTACTGCGGCGCTGGCGATGAGCGTCACCACGGGGGCCATCAGCCCCGCTTCGGCCGATCCGCGGCAGACAGACAAGGACCCCACGGCCACCGGCTACGGCGGCGCGGTCAGTACGGTGGACCCGGAAGCATCAGCGGCAGCCATCGAGGTCCTCCGCAAGGGCGGGAACGCGGTGGATGCGGCCGTTGCCGCGGCAGCCACGCTTGGAGTCACCGAGCCGTACAGCGCCGGGATCGGTGGTGGCGGCTATTTCGTCTACTACGACGCCAAGTCCGGAAAGGTCAGCACCATCGACGGCCGGGAAACGGCGCCGGCAGGAATCAAGCAGGATGCCTTCATCGATCCCGCCACCGGCAAGCCGTACCGGTTCACCCCGGAACTCGTCACCAGTGGCGTCTCCGTGGGCGTTCCCGGTACGCCCGCCACCTGGGAGCGGGCACTGGAACGCTGGGGCAGCATCAGCCTGGGGGACGCACTGAAACCTGCCATCAAGGTGGCAGACCGCGGGTTCGTGGTGGATGAGACGTTCCGCAGCCAGACCGCAGACAACCAGGCGAGGTTCGAGGCCTTCACCTCCACCAAGGACCTGTACCTGCAGGGCGGCAAGCTGCCCGAAGTGGGCTCGGTCTTCCAGAACCACGACCTCGCGGACACCTACCGCCTGCTGGCCCGCAAGGGCATGGGCGCGTTCTACACCGGCCCGCTCGCGGAGGAAATCGCCAAGACGGTCCAGAACCCGCCCAAGTCCCCGGACACCAAGCTCCCCGTCCCCGTGGGTTCCATGACCACCGATGACCTGGCCGGCTACGAGGCCCTGGACCAGGACCCGACGCACGTGAACTACCGCGGCTATGACGTTTACGGCATGGCACCTTCAAGCAGTGGCGGCACCACGGTGGGGGAGTCGCTGAACATCCTGGACGTGTTCGACCTGCCGGCACTGAAGAATGACCAGCCGGCCGTGCTGCACCACTATCTGGAGGCCAGCGCCCTGGCCTTCGCGGACAGGGGAAAATATGTGGGTGACCCCGCCTTCGTGGACGTGCCCACCGAAGCGCTGACCGATCCCGTCTTCGGCAAGGAACGCGCCTGCGAGCTTGACCCCAACCATGCGGCACCCAAACCCGTGAAGCCCGGCAACGTCACCTCCTACGACGGAAGCTGCCCGGCGGAACCGGCCGCGCTCGCCGATGAGAAGGACACAGAGAACATCTCCACTACCAACATGACCGTCTCGGACAAGTGGGGCAACGTGGTGGAGTACACGCTGACCATTGAACAGACCGGCGGCTCCGGCATGGTTGTTCCCGGCCGCGGGTTCCTGCTCAACAACGAGCTCACCGACTTCTCCACGGTTTACAGCGCCGAGGACCCCAACCGGATTGAGCCGGGCAAGCGGCCGCGGTCGTCCATGTCGCCGACCATCCTGCTCGAGGACGGCAAGCCGTTCCTGGCACTGGGCTCCCCGGGCGGCTCCACCATCATCACCACGGTCCTGCAGACCATCGTCAACCGCATTGACCTGGGCATGAGCATCCCGGATGCCATTGCGGCCCCCCGGGCTTCCCAGCGGAACACCGAGAAGGTAACCGCAGAGCCGGCGTTCATCGACAAGTACGGCCCGGCCCTGACGTCCCGGTTCGGCCACATCCTGACGCCGTCGGGTGACTCGTTCACGTCCGCCTCGGAGATCGGGGCCGCCACCGCCATCGAGTTCCTCGACGACGGACGGACCCTGGCCGCAGCCGAGCCGGTCAGGCGCGGCGGCGGATCAGCCATGGTGGTCAAGCCGTCCAAGTGACGGGCTGAGCCACCTTTAAACCCCGACGGCGGCACTTGGGTTCCGGACTTCCAGAACCCAGGTGCCGCCGTCGGACGTTTAAGGCAGTTACTTCTTGAAGGTGTCAGCCGCCGCGTTGGCCACCACCGGGGACGTCCCGGTGAAGCCTTCGCGGGTTTCGGCGATTTGGCGGATGCGGTGGCGGCAGGCGTACCAGCCGATGACCATGAGGATGGAGGCGATGGCGGTGACGAGCATGGTCAGGGGTGAGTCGATGAAGACCATGATGAGGACGCCGACGAGGAAGAGCAGGGAGAGGTAGCCGGTGTAGGGGGCGCCGAACATCCGGAAAGAGGGGCGTTCGACCCAGCCTTTGTCGGCCCAGCGTTTGAGCTGGATCTGGCAGAGGACGATGGTGGCCCAGGTCATGATGATGCCGACGGAGGCGATGTTCAGGACGATTTCGAAGGCTTCGGCCG
>Ga0308158_10000175_pt1 | contig 138788 bp, 118 predicted proteins | sample PhyBR2_FD_201038 | JGI IMG/M metagenome (GOLD analysis project Ga0308158, IMG submission 201038) | Phyllosphere microbial communities from UC Gill Tract Community Farm, Albany, California, United States - DLSLB.R2 | ecosystem: Host-associated > Plants > Phyllosphere > Unclassified | place... | reverse complement strand
ATGGTAGTGTGGGGTTACCCATGTGAGAGTAAGTCATCGCCAGCTCATTATTCCAAAAGCCCCGCTCAATAGCGGGGCTTTTTTTATGCCTCAAAAATAATCACTGAAAGAGCCAGAAAAGAAAACCGCTGTCACAAATAGTTAGGCTGGAAAAAATCCAGCAAGGGAAAAGCTTTGACGCCTGTTTTATTCCAGCTGATCTTCATTTCCACATTCACACTATACCCTCCTGTTGAATAATTATATAGGAAACACAAGTTTCTTTAATTTAAGAGGACTGCGTAAATCAAAGAATATACTGTTAAATGTATGCCAATTACTTAAAGGGTTATCGCTATCCAAATATAGAATGAATTATTAATCTTAGTTATTAAATTATTTTTAGAACTTTTAGATAGTTTTAATTTAAGGTGTTATAGCCCCTTGCTACATCCTGTATATGCTTTGTTTCAAAATGCAGTTTTTGATTTTATTCATAAAAATGTCCTTGTATAACTAATAACTAAGCTAAATATTGAATAACATAGAGGAAAAATTATGACAAATGAAAATAAATTAGATGAGTTAAAGAATAAAATAACTAATTTAGGTGAAGATTTAAAATATAAGGTGAACGAAGCGCAATTGCAGGGCGACAAAACAGTTGATGATCTAAAACATAAAGTTGCTGAAATTAAGCTTGAAAGTGAAAAGGCACTTCATAATTTAAACAAGGAGACTAATGCTAAATATACGGAAGGTAAAGTTTCATTTGATGAAAAAGTAAATCATGCAAAAGCTGAGACACCAGAGACAGGAAATAAGGTGCAGGATAAATTAGACCATTTAAAAGAGGAAGCTAGCCATAAACTTGAAGAAGCCAAATTAAAAGCGACTGAATTTAAGCAAGAAGCCTCAGTTAAGTTTGATGAACTGAAAGCGCAGGCAGGTACTAAATTTGATGAGTTAAAGAAAACAGCAACAGACACTCTCAACAAATTTAAAAAAGATGACCAAGGCTGATTCAGTTGAGTTTTAATCAAATATTCCAGTTAAATGATCTTTAATTTAGCTGGAATGATCAGCAGATAAATAACGATTTTCACCTTTTTGAGTTAAGGTGTAATCCTTGAGTTTGGAGATAACTTAAAACGATTATATATATCGGTAAAATTATCGCCTAAACTGATTAATTGTCCTTTGGACGTATATATAGAAGAAGTTTCATTTGCTGCATGGATAAAGGATATAGTATTTAATATAATAAATTTAAATAATTGTTTTATATAAATATATTCCCTAGATAAAAAAATTATTATGATAATAATGTGTAGATAATATAAAGAACAAAATATAGGTATGTCTGCCGAATAATTGTTAATAAATAATCGTCATATATGTATATAAACCAAAAAATTAAATTTATTAAACTGTTTCGAATCTATCTGATTTAACTTGTGCTAGTCGATGATTTAATAAAAATATATTTATATATGAATCCATAAAAGCACTTAAGCTGTTTATCAAAATAAAGAGTTAAGCAGTAAAACCTACTGATTAGATCGGATTTTTAGCAACATTCATAAAGCAATCTCGAACTTTGCTTAACCTTCACTTCATTTAAAGCTAAACTATGATATTCAGTTGTATGTCCGTACTTGGAGTAAACTTATGTCATGGCTTTCTTCGCTTAAATCTGTTTTTTCACCCTCGCAGGAGGTGAAGGAGGAAGACATTCAGAATGTGCTACAAGGCTATATATTGCCAAATTCAAGCAATATATTAAAAGACCGAATTACCCAAGTGAATGTTGAAGGGCGAGTATTACAAATAACGATTAATACTTATCCTGAAGAAGCAGATCATTTACAAAAAATCCATGATGATTTAGCGGATGCCTTAGAAAAATGCGGTATCCAAGAACTTAATATGCATGTGATCCAGCAAAAACATGCACGAGGTGAAATTTGTTCCAATCATGATCATGGAAAAGAAGGTCATAGTTGTTCTAGCCGACCACAGGATAAAAATGAAACTCCTCAAGCTCAGAAACTTCCACCTGTAGTGGATGCTTCAGGCAAAACAGCTCCAGCTGAAATAAAAAATGAGCAAGATCCAAATAATCCACCGATTCAAAAACCAGCGCCCCAACAAAGAGATATACCTAAGCATCCCCGTATTCAAAATGTCATCTTGGTTTCCTCAGGTAAAGGTGGTGTGGGTAAATCGACTACTACTGTAAATCTTGCCTTGGCATTGCAAAAACTAGGTCTAAAAGTGGGTGTCTTAGATGCTGACATCTATGGTCCAAGTATTCCGACTATGTTGGGTAATGCAGGGCGGACTCCGATGATTGAAGCTGAAAATTTCGTTCCAATTGATGCTTATGGTATGCCGGTGCTATCGATTGGACATTTAACGGGAGATAACAATACGCCTGTGGCTTGGAGGGGTCCGAAAGCAACGGGTGCATTGATGCAGTTGTTTAACCAGACTTTATGGCCTGATTTGGATATTTTAATGATTGATATGCCCCCCGGCACAGGTGATATTCAGTTGACACTCGCACAGCGTATTCCGGTGACGGCTGCTATCATTGTTACTACTCCACAAAATGTGGCATTAATGGATGCGACCAAAGGGATTGAGCTGTTTAATAAAGTTCAGATTCCGGTTATGGGAGTAATAGAAAATATGTCGACCCATATTTGTACGAACTGTGGTTATGAAGAGCAAATTTTCGGTACCGGTGGGGGTGATAAATTATCTGAACAATACAATATTCCTTTACTGGGGCGTTTGCCTTTAAATGTTCAAATTCGCGAAAATGCAGATGCAGGTAAACCTTCGGTAATTGCAGGTGATGATTCTGCTGAAAGTTATATGGTTATTGCTCAAAAAATTGCAGATCAATTGCCAAAAGTAGAAAAGCAGCAAAATAGAATTTTCTAAATACTAAATACTAAATACTAAATACTAAATACTAAATACTAAATACTAAATACTAAATACATTTAAGTATTCATGTAAAGCCCAACGTACGTTGGGCTTTTTTATGCTGGATTATTTTGGTTATATTCAATTTTGCTTGAACTAAGAAGCTCAACTTAAAATAGATTAAAATAAAACTATTTTATAATTATCTAATTTTAAAATATGTGTAGAGGATTTTAATCAGTTATTCATCTCTAGGGGGTAGATTGACGACGCTTATAATGTTGAATAATATTCCAGCGCCAAAACAGCCGCGTAATCACAAATAATATTACGGCAAAAATTAGAGCTTCCAATAATAAACCAGATAATAGAATTTTCGCTAAACTCAAATCGACATGTCCCTTTCCAAAGTGGGTAATCCAGTGACTGATCTGATGCAGAACACCGAGTATCATATCCTGATCAATCATATTTACTTGAAACACCTTTGCACCCAACCAGAAACCAATATATAAAATGGGGACAAGTGTGAAGGGATTCGTCAACCAAGCGAGACATAAGCTTACCGGTAAATTAACCTCAAAAAGTAATACTGTCAAAACAATCAAAATACTGTGAAAAGGTAAAGGCAACATGCCCCAAAACGTGCCAATAAAAATGGCTTTTGAAATAGACTTTCTGTTCACATACCAAAGCAAAGGATTTAAGGTGCGTTTACCAAAAATCTTCAACAGTTTCATCTCTGCGACTTTATGAGGAGAGGGAAGCCAGGATTGAAAAAATTGTTTTGCCATAAATATATGATACTAAAATAATAATGTATTTTGCTTGAGTCAGTTACCTCGAAGCAGTGCAAGTATGACTGAATGTAGATATTAATGCTTAAAAAAGTGTTCCTTGAAACTTTTTATAACAAATGACTGTCTAGTTATTTTGAGGAATTTTACATATAAATTGATGATTTATATATTTTTTTTGAGTTGAAATTGGAATTTTTATAAATATATAAAAAAACGTATTTGCTAAGTACAATAAACTAATTTACTCTTCGCGCTCTCTAAAGAGAGGTCGCATATGATTTCATGGCTGTTCATCGGTTTAGTTGTCACTATCTTATTGACACCAGGCCCAACAAATACATTGCTTGCATCTTCTGGTATACAGGTAGGTGTACGCCAATCATTACGACTTATCCCGGCAGAATCAATCGGTTATTTAATTTCAATTACTGTTTGGGGAGTCATTATTGGTACAGTTTCAAGTCAATTCCCTATTCTGCCCATATTTCTGAAATTATTAAGTGCGCTGTATATTATTTTTCTGGCTATTAAACTTTGGAAAACCGCAGATATTCAAGCCAGTTATAATCTGCCGACCATTCGTGCACGTGAACTGTTTTGTGCAACCTTATTGAACCCTAAGGCATTACTCTTTGCTTCTGCTGTTTTTCCAAGTTCAGCATGGTTAACAGTGCATAATTACTTAGTTCATCTTGGCATGTTTCTCATTTTAATTGTGCCAATTGCTTTGTTTTGGACTTTTATCGGTTCTATTCTAGCCTCGAATAAAGTACGTTGGCTAAATCAATCTAACTTACAAAAAACAGCTTCTTTGGTTTTAGTCAGTTTCTCTATTCCACTGGGTTATTCTGCTCTTTTAAGTCTTTAAGTTAAGAAGATGAAATATGCATTTGGTAAAAAATGATGTCATCGCCTGATCATTATTTCCATTGCAGCCAATTTCAGTTAAAGTACAGCGCAATAATTGATTTAACTATTTTTGGATATAGAAATAATGGCAATTAAGTCTGATCGTTGGATTCGTGAAATGAGCGAAAATCACGGCATGATTGAACCGTATGCAGAAAATCAAGTACGTTATGATGAAAAAGGTGAAAAACTCATTTCTTATGGCGTTTCAAGCTATGGTTACGATGTTCGTTGCGCGCGTGAATTTAAAGTATTTACCAATGTCCATTCAGCAATTGTCGATCCAAAAAACTTTGATGATAAAAGCTTTATCGATATTGAATCAGATGTATGCATTATACCGCCAAACTCATTTGCCTTGGCCCGTACAATAGAATACTTCCGTATTCCACGTAATGTTTTGACGATATGTTTAGGTAAATCGACTTATGCACGTTGCGGTATTATTGTAAACGTGACTCCGCTTGAACCTGAGTGGGAAGGGCACGTTACCTTGGAATTTTCAAATACGACTAACTTGCCTGCCCGTATTTATGCAGGTGAAGGTGTGGCCCAAATGTTGTTCTTTGAATCAGATGAAGTATGTGAAATATCATATAAAGACCGGGGTGGTAAATACCAAGGTCAGACTGGTGTCACTTTGCCAAAAGCATAAACAGTATAAATAACTGAATAAGCGGATCATTTTGATCCGCTTATTTTTTATAAAATTCATTCATCGGAAACTGGGTTCATTCGCCCAGTTTTTTTTGCAATTGAGTAAATATTCAGCATAATAAAAAGTTATACAAACTTGGTAAGAACATTGTTGTAATGACAAATAAATAAAAGAGATATACCAAGCTTAGGATGAATTAAAAAATAATGATGCGGAGCATCTGATAAAAAGGAAGGTCGTGATGACTCAGAGTTGGAATAATGCAAGATTTAAAAAGTCTTGTTTGGCGGGTGTAATCGCAGTTTTACTTAGTCCGTCAGTTTATGCGCTTGAATCTTTGTCAGATAATAACCTTTCTGAAACTACCGGTGAGGGGATCGCATTATTGCCTGAAAATTTTAAGATGGTTTTTCAGGGACCGAATGATATTTCTACTGCTTCAAGTTATAACAATGCCACTATTTCTGCGGCCGATAAACCTAAACACGATACTGGTTTTATTCGTATTATTCCAACAGGTGAAAATTACGAATTACTGTATCAACGTGCATACGATAAAATTTATAAACAGAATTACAATTCAAATTATGCGTATGCAAAAGCCAACTTATATCAAGGTAGTTATAATTCGACCTATGATACTGTTTATAATGGAATTTATCAAAATGGCAGTACCACAACAACAACCTATACAACGACTTATAGTCAGGTAAAAACAAAAAATGAAACCACGTATCGTAATCAGGAAATTTCACCTTATTTAAAACAAAAAACTTATACAGATTATTATAATAAGCGTTACGACCAATATTATTGGAACGCTCCGGCATTAGTTCCTGATGATGGCACAACTAAATATGGCGGTGCCTGGTTAAATGAAGAGAAGGCAGCAGAAAATGCTCGGTTAAATACCATTGAAAAGATTGAAGCTGCATATGGCTCCACTATTACGACCGCAGTTAATAATCATTTAAAAGAAACCACCCTTGCTCAGATTAGAGCATCAGCAAACAGTACTGCTGCCCAGCAAGCAACCTCTGCTGCAAATACCACTGTCGACAATTATGCAAAAACCAATGCAGCAAATGTGGCAAATACAACAGCGACAGGTGCTATAACCAATGCCCGTACTAAAGCTGATGTTTTTATTTATGGTTTGGCTTTATCTAAAAGTAATGGCAACTTAAATGAGCGTTATAGTAATGTAGGTTTAAATTGGGGAAGTGCTGCTAATCCTTGGTTATTCCGTGCAGGTACAGCAAAAGATATTCAACAGTTTTCAGGTGCGAACAAGAGTGATATTAGTTATCTGGCTTTAGAAGCACCTTTGGCTAAAGATGGGATTGACGCCACAAGTGACCGAATCAAATTGGGATTTTGGACTGATATTTTCTCTCGGTCTCTTGATTCAATTCGGACAATTAATGCTGTTACAGGGGCACCAGAGAGTGGTTTAGATAAAGACTATCGCTTAAGATCACAATTTGTGGCCAATGGCCTGAGTATTAATGGTTCACAGATAAGGCTCTTCCAAACTCAAAATGATGATGTCAATAAACTCTATGATGAAACATTAGGGATAGCTGCACTCTTAAGAATAAACACTAATGATGATCCGTCCGCATTGAAATTTACTGATACCAACCTGAATGAAAAAGGAATTCGTATTAGTACTGCTGCTAAAACTGATGCAGATGATGGTACAGCAGTAACGCCAGCAATGGATGGGTCTTTGGCTCCACTGTTCAACGATAAAGAAGGTCTTTATCTATATAGTGCTAATATAAACCTTGTGTTAGGGAATATGTATCAACCTTTCATTCTGGCATCAGAAGGCAATAACATTATTTTGGAAGTAACACGCATTCCTAAAATACCTACCATATATTCACAAATTTATACCTTATATGCAGATACAGATCCTAATCCTCAATTTCAAGCAGGTACAGGGTTAACCAAAGCATCTTTTAAAGGTTCGACCTGTAACGTAAGCTACTGCGGTTCAAATTTCTCAGACATTACCACGGGAACTAATACTGTTAGATATCAGGGTACAAATGCGACGCATAGTAGTATTGCAATTGGTAGTGTGACCCGAGATGTATCCACAAATCTTCTAAAAGCGAATAGAGGGGCGGACGCGACAGGTATCGTATTTAAAAGTCCATCAGGTTCAGCTGTTAATTTAGGTTCCGCTGTAATAGATGGTGTTCTGATTCAGCATCTTAAGTTTAAAACAACGGGCTTATAGGAGTATAAAAATGTTAAATAAAATATCTATTTCCGTCGTTTTACTTATGTGTTGCGCAACACATGCAGAATTGGTAGGTTTGGATAATGGTGCATTACTAGATGTTACAGGGCAAGGGGGGGCTGATTTAAGCTGGACTTTGTCATTAAACCATCGTTATGCAAATGATTTAAGTATTAAAAATATCTCTGATCAGCAAGGCGTATATTACACATATGACTGTGTCTCGGATGTGCAATGCCGTTTTGCATTTTCACCTAATAATCATGCGGATGCAGCCGGCAATCAAAGATGGTTGGTCTTTAAGCAAATTCAAGGCACCATTCAGGTAGATAAGTTTTCTTTAGCAGGAAGCACGATTATCAATAAAGATATGATGCCTCAAACAGCAATGAAACTCTCATTTTTTGATGATAAACCTTTAAAAATAAGAAATTTAGGTTTTACTAATTTGTCGGTTGAAACAGATGATGCAGCGACTAAAGGCTATTTAAAAGACGAAAAATATAATCAATATAATGCTTATACACTAAATGCCCAAGGTACAAAAGTTTATAGCAGTGTAGATGTTCCTACTTTTGATAAAGGTGGTGAAAAAGGATTTATGGGCTTGAACGTACATGGAAATTTACATATGTCGGGAGATTTGAAAATTTTTAGTTATAACTGCGCAGGTACTGGAACCAGTCGTTGTTAATTAAATAAAAATTTTTAAGAATAAGGATGTTGCAATGAAAAAAATAATAAAACTAAATCTGCTCACGGCTTGTATATTAATGGCACAGCAATCTTTTGCACTTCAGCAGTTGACAGATCAGTCTTTAAGTGTTGTGACAGGTCAAGATGGTATTTCTATTACTCATGAAGTCTCAAAAATAAATATAGATCAGGCGAACTGGGTTGATTATAGCGATACAGGTAGCATGAAGCTAGGAATGCACAATGTTGAAGTCAAAGGAGTAAATAACAGTACGATTAAAAGTACGCTCGATTTTGACGTAGGCACAACGGATAGAGGTACTGGCGTGAAAATTCAAGCCAGCATTTCCCCATTTCAGGCCACAGTAGAAAAGCTTATGCTGCTATGCGATGCTGCAACTTGTACAACGGCTGAACAGAATTTGGGTTCTTTAAGCCTTTCAACGACTTCACCTTTAAAATTCTATCTAGAAACTACGCATGGTTTATTTAACCGCGATGACAAAGCGCATTTAGATTTTCAACTACAAAATGCAAGTATTGGTTATGGTTTAAATGGCAAAAATTTAACCTTAAAAGATTTTAACTTTAATTTTTCTGCCGATGGTTATATGTATGTAGACCCGAATGAGGGCATAGTGATGACCACTAAAAGCCGCGATGGAAATACAGATCATATTGTGAATTTAGCCCGAGTTGCCGATTCAAGTGATGTCGATTCCAGTCGAGTAAATGCAAAAAATCCTGGGGTAAATATTGACTTGCGCTATGGGGCAGATCCCGATAACCAGAAAAATGTAATTCGTATGGGAGCATCGGGTGCTGTTACAAATGCTAAAATATTTTTAAATGCAAATCAGGCTGGCCTTAAAGATTTTAATACGGTTAATCGGTCTGGAACAGATTTAACAGAAACCATAAAGTCTGCTTCAGGTTATGGGTTTGCAGGCGCAGGTGGTTTGCATTTTGGTGTTTCTGCTGAGTTTACACGTGAAGGAAATCCGCTATTAGGTCAAAATTTTGCTCCAACAACTTTGGAAATAGGCCATACGGGGCATGGTAGCTATGCTATTGAATTTTCAAATTTATCTCCCTTAATTATTCGTAATTCAACTAATGCTACGAATTTGAATACTCGGAATGCCTATATTGATTTTGGTGATATTTATATCAATACCGCACAAGTTAAAAGTTTGAATTTTATTATCAATGAAAATGTTAAAAAGATACTCGGTGCCGCAACTAATGAATTAACCTATTACATGGTGCCAGTTGATAAAGGACAAAATGTAGCACTGATTGCAATCCGGAGTATGGATTTTCAAGCGATAGCTCGTAAAGCACGCTTTATTTCAGATAACTCAATTGCTGAAATAACCAGTCCCTCAGGAGAGTGGGGTTTAGGTATACCGATCTTTAATTTAAATGCCAATCTGGCTCTATTTTCTAAAAACTATAGTTATAACGGTGTGACAAGTGCAGGTTTAGGTTATAACTTGGCAATGTCTACAGAAGGTTATGGTATTGATAAAAAAACTGGAGCACCGAGTACCACTTCTATTATTGTTGTGGATGGTGCAAAGGGAGTATATAACGAAGAAGTAAATTACTATGCAGGTCTTCGAAATATCGATTCATATTTAAAATCAGATGGTGTAATTGGTTTTGAAGATGAAGGAATTTATATTAGAGCAGACAATTTATTATTTGCAGCAAAAGCTGAAATTGCAATTGGGCAATTGCCAGGATCTTTATATAACTGTACAGCAGCAACTGGCGGTGCAAATTGTGATAACAAAGTTGTACCTATTGATAATTTTGCCAAAAAAGATGATGTATTATCTTCAATTGCTTTTAAGCTTGACGGTCAAGGTGAATTGCTGATTGTTCCGGGGTTGAATGGACCAAATGCAACACCAGATTCCAACTATTTGTCTTTAAAAGGGAATTTTAAGTTTAAAGATATTACAGGTCCCACGGATAGAGGCAGTTTCTTAAGCATCATTAACGAAGATGTCAAGACGACTGGAACAACTGAATCTAGTATCAATTTAAATAAGCTTCAAGGGCATATAGGTTTTGAATCAAGAATTCAGATGAAACAAGATACTGTTGTGTTAGACAATCAGGTCAAGTTCAATCATTTAGCTAATGCAAATTCTCAAGGTAAAGTTTTTACCGCAGAAATGGCAATGTCTCCAGCAGGCAATATGCAAAAAATCGCGGATCTTGCCATTACAGGAGGAGCAATGCGTAGCACTTTAGGTATTACTCCGCGATAAAAAAATTATAGGGACTGAAAATGAAAAAATTATTATTGCCAGCATTAATCTGTTGTATTTACTCAGGTGCACATGCAACAGGATTTAAAAGTTTATCCGATACCGAATTGGCTAAAGTAGATGGTCAGGCATTGTTAAATTTTTCCAAAGATGCTTATAGCTATACCACAGCAGGCAGCGAGACGGTTAACTTTTTTAAACTTGGTCTTGATGCTGAAATGGAATTGAATACCAATATTAAATCCTTACAGTTAGGTTGTGGAGGGGTGAATGGTGCAGATGGCTGTGATATTGATATTTCGAATTTAGCTTTAAGTGGATTACCTACAAGTTATGATAGTTTGGGAAATCCCGTGTTTGCCAATGACCGTGCCTCGACAAGTGCAAAAATAACCAACCCTTTTGTTGAGTTTGCAATAAAAAATAATGATAAGGCCTCTACTCGGGAAATAGTTGGATTCCGTCTGGGTGCGCAAGAAATTTTGGGTTTATTAACCACAGGTATTGCCAATACACAGTCCCCTACAGATGGTATTCAATCTTTTAGTGGTTATATGAAAATTGCAGATACCACAGGTTCTACCAATACTGCAGCAGCAAAATTTGGTAAGGCGGTGAATCAGCAAATTGCAGGTGTGCTGGATATTGCGCTATTCGGTGAACATGATTTTACCAGTGATCCATTAAATTCAGCAACAACCGGTATTACTGTACCGCAGTTAAATAATGTGAAATTTAATGTCCCCGGCTTTACCGTTTCTGGAAACCGTCAAACTAAGGCAAGTGCAACCAATATTATGGTGGCTATTCCAGTGATTCCTTTGGCAAAAGGTACAGCTGCAGATAATGCAAATTATGAGGTCTATAATGGTTTGAATACTACACAATTTGATAATGACCAACTATTGGTGAATATCAATCCATGTGTGGGCTTAGGACCGCTTTGTTTAGTGAGTACCTCAAAATTTAAAATGGGAGAGGGTTCTAAACTAACCAACCTCAATATGAATGTAACTTTTAATCAATTGCTAAGTATGGTGCATAATGTGCCATTAACTGGTTCAGGTGGTTATTTAGCCTTGCAACAGCTTGCTTTACATTGGCCTGGCGCTGATGCAGCAGATGTTGCGCAAAGAGGGTGGTGGATGTCATTTGCTGATCCTGTACAATTAGGACAACTAAATGTGGCAGGGGCTGTAGATATTTCGGCGGTGCTTCCTCAAGTTGCTCAAAATATTACAAATAGCCTGGGGCAGCCAGATATGAAAATTCCAATTGATTTGGGTGATTCTATTAAGGCACTAGTAAATACTCCTATTGTTAAAACACTGGAAATTAATGTGGGACCTTGGACTCAGGCTAATCCATCTACATTAACCCTTAACAACCAGATTTTGAAAAACCAAGAAGTTACATCAAATTGCTATGGTGGTTTAAAATTTTGCTAATTACATTATAAAAAAATCCCGCCTAAGCGGGATTTTTTTATTTCAAAGACAAATTATTTAGCAATTTTTGCTAATAATTCTTCTTTAGAAATATTCACAGATTCAGCATCACGGCGTCCTTTATATTCAAAAGTGCCCGCATCCAAACCTTTTTCCCCAATCACGATACGGTGAGGAATGCCCGTGATTTCAAGGTCAGAGAATTTAACCCCTGGGCGTTCATCACGATCATCCAAAAGCACATCAAAACCTGCTGCTTGAAGCTCTGCATATAGTGTTTCAGCGGCCTCAAGGGTGCGTGGTGATTTGTGTGCGTTCATTGGCACAATTGCAACTTCAAATGGTGCAATGGCTAAAGGCCAGATAATACCTTTATCATCGAAGTTTTGTTCAATGGCAGATGCAACTACACGTGTTACTCCAATACCATAGCAACCCATCGTTACCACTGTCGGCTTACCGTCTTTACCAAGGACTTTACAGCCCAAAGCTTCCGAGTATTTTTTACCTAACTGGAAGATATGGCCGACTTCAATACCACGTTTAATTTGGAGTGTGCCTTTACCATCTGGAGAAACATCACCTTCAACCACGTTACGTAGGTCATAGATTTCAGTATACTGCGCATCACGTTCCCAGTTTACGCCAGTTGCGTGTTTGTCTGCTTCATTTGCACCAGCAACGAAATCAGACAATACAGATGCTGCACGATCTACAATCACGGTTAAGCCTTTTTCAACTAAACCTTGTGGACCAATGAAACCAGTAGTTAAGCCGAGTGCAGCAATTTGTTCTTCTGTTGCAAAAGTTAAAGGCGCAGCAATAGTGGCATGCTTTTCAGCTTTGATTTCATTGAGTTCATGATCGCCACGAAGGAATAATGCAACAACAGGAACATTACCTTTTTCATCTGCCACACCTTGAACCAATAAGGCTTTAACAGAATCTTTTGCTTCTGTATTCAAGAATGCTGAAACATCAGCAATGGTTTTTTGGTTTGGTGTTTCGACCAATTTTAACTCTTGTGTAGGCGTAGCACGTTCACCGACAAGCACTGCTTCAGCCATTTCAACGTTGGCTGCATAGTCGGAGTCAGTTGAGAAGGCGATATCGTCTTCACCGCTTGACGCCAACACATGGAATTCGTGTGAACCTGAACCACCGATTGAACCGGTATCTGCTTGAACTGGACGGAAATTTAAACCTAGACGGGTAAAGATACGGCAATACGCATCGTACATCGTATCGTAAGTCTCTTGTAGAGAATCTTGATCGATATGGAAAGAGTAGGCATCTTTCATGATGAATTCACGTGAACGCATTACCCCAAAACGTGGACGAATTTCATCCCGGAATTTGGTTTGTACTTGGTAGAAGTTTGCTGGAAGTTGCTTGTAACTTTTCAGTTCGTTACGCGCAAGATCGGTAATCACTTCTTCATGTGTAGGTCCAAGCACAAAATCATTATTATGACGGTCTTTGAAACGTAGCAGTTCAGGACCATATTGAACAAAGCGGCCTGATTCTTCCCATAGACTTGAAGGTTGAGTCACAGGCATCAATACTTCAAGTGAGCCAGCACGATTCATTTCTTCATGAATAATCGCTTCCACTTTATTTAGCACACGTACGCCCATCGGCAACCAAGTGTATAAACCCGAAGCCAATTTACGAATCATACCCGCACGTAACATTAGCTGATGTGAAATAACTTCAGCATCGTTCGGGGTTTCTCTTAACGTAGCAAATAAAAAGCGACTCGCGCGCATGGAAGCTGTCCTAAAAATTAAGCCTTGAAAGCCAAGATTATACAATAAAAAATGAGGTGAACATTTCTGAATGTCACCTCATTGTGATGTCATAAATTATGACATGATTTTTCGTATTTGGCGCGTCATAAAATTCTTTAAGTCATCCAGGTAAGTAAAGATTACCGGTACGACTACTAAAGTCAACAGGGTAGAAGTGATCACACCACCAATCACGGCATGTGCCATAGGTGCACTTTGTTCACCCCCTTCGCCTAAGCCTAATGCAAGGGGAATCATGCCCATTACCATAGCACTTGTGGTCATTAAAATGGGACGTAAACGGGTTTTACCGGCGGCAATAATGGCATCAAAACGGTCTTCACCCCGGTCCATGGCTTTCTTGATGAAATCAATCAACAGAATGGCATTTTTAGTCACCAATCCCATCAGCATGATAATCCCAATGATTGAGAATAGATTCATGGTTGAGTTAAACAGGAACAAGGCCAAGAATACGCCAATGAGGGACAGGGGCAGGGAGGCCATAATGGCAGCGGGGTGAATAAAGCTATTGAATTGTGATCCCAGTACAATATAGATAAATACAATCGAGAGGGTAATCGCAGTCATGGCGTAACCTGCAGACTCAGCCATATCTTTATTCGCTCCTTGGGTGAAGAAACTATAACCTGGTGGTAAATCAAAATTATCCTGAATCTTTTTAATATCTTTCCCAATATCACCTGCAGGACGACCGGCAGTGTTGGCTTCTACCAATACTTCACGTGCCAAGTCACGACGGTTAATCTGTGATGCACCCAGACTTTCTTCAAATGAGGCGACAGTTGTCAGTGGCACTAAAATAGGCTGACCGGATGCATCGGTTTTTTTTGAGTTTAAGTAAAGGTTCTCAATATCACTTGGCAAGCTGCGTTTATTTTCGGTCAAGCGAAGATTGACATCATAGATTTCACCTTTTTCATCCTGCCAGGTGGTGACATTATCACCTGCAATCAGTGGACGGATGACATTGGCAATCTGATTGACGGATAGACCCAAATCACTGGCAAGCATGCGGTTAATATGAACAGCCAAGGTCGGCTTGGGTTCTTTAAGTGAGCTTTCCAGATCGACAATACCTTTTACTTTATAAATTTCAGCCAGAAAGCGATCCGAGATTTTCTGCAATTCATCCAGTTCGGGACCTTTAATTGAAATAAGAACCGGCTTTTGACCCCCTGAAACTGTTTCGTCGGCGGAAGCAACAGAAGTAATGGTAATACCGGCTACGCTTTTTAAGCGTTGGCGAAATTCATTGTTAAGCTGTGTCAGGTTCTTGTTGCGCTCTAAACGAGGGGTGACGCTGACCCGGATACTGACATGATTTTTACCACGGTCAGTCACGCCGTTAATAATGCTATAGGTACCGCGCACGTCAGGGTGCTGGCGAATAATATGCTCAACTTGCAATAACTTGGCTTGTGAATATTCGAGTGATGCATCCACGGGTGTTTCAAACTTAATCCGAATTTCACTTTTATCAGGTACGGGCACAAATTCTGTACCCACCAGCTTAGAGAGTGCTAAGGCCCCAAACAGTGAAGCGACTGCAATCATGAGCGTAACAATGCGGAAACGCAGTGCCAGTTTTAACAGTTTTTCGTAGTAGTGGCTTAAATTATCCAGCGTATTGGAAATCCAGTTAAAAAAGCGTTTGATTTTTCCTGGTTGCTTATTCGGATTATGTTTTTCAGCCCAATGTGCCGAAAGCATGGGATCGAGGGTAAAACTGACAAACATGGAGATCAGCACTGCGGCACTGACCGTCACCCCAAATTGATAAAAGAATTTACCAATAATCCCGCCCATGAAAGCAACCGGCAAGAATACCGCTACAATCGTCAGCGTTGTGGCTAAAACCGCAAGCCCAATTTCTTTGGTGCCATCCAGTGCTGCTGTAACGTGGTCTTTGCCCATATCGGCATGGCGGACAATATTTTCCCGAACTACAATCGCGTCATCAATTAACAGGCCAATACTGAGGGAAAGGGCTAACAGCGTCATCATATTAATGGTAAAGCCAAATGCCCAGATAAAAGTAAGTGTTCCGAGTAAAGCAATTGGAAGGGTTAAGCCGGTAATGGCAGTAGAGCGGAATGAACCTAAAAACAGCAACACAATCAGAACGGCTAAAACAGCCCCTTCAATAATCGTACGCGCAACATCCTTAATACTACCGCGAATACTTTTAGAGCTATCCACCACGACTTTGGCAACGGTGCCTTGAGGTAATTGTTTTTCAATCTTCTTCATGGCTTTATAGGTGGCATCCACGACTTCAATCACATTGGAATCAGAGCTGCGCAAAATATCAATCGCTACCGCTGTTTTACCATTCAAATAGGCACTGGATTCTAAGTCGGCTTGGCTATCTTCAATTTTTGCTACTTGTTTTAGAAAAATAGGCGCGCCATTTTTATTGGCAATAATTAAATCACCAAACGATTGTGGATGAATCACCTTGGATTTGATTTCAACCACCAGTTCCGAGGTGGGTTGTTTTAAAGTTCCGCCTGGAACTTCAATATTTTCACTTTTTAAGGTGTTGATGACCTGATCAATACCAATGCCGAAGCTTTGTAATTTTTGTGGTTCGATTTCAATACGAATTTGCCGTTGTGCATCACCGAGTAAATTGACCGCGCCCACGCCGGGAACGGTTTGTAATTGTGGAACAATCCTCTGATCTAAATAGGAACTCAAATCGCGTAACGGCATGGTTTCTGATTCAAAAACAATGGACATGACCGCATTGGCTGTGGGGTCATAACGCTCGACTACTGGATCCTGAATTTCATCACGAAACCCGGCAGTGACCGAGGAGATTTTATCGCGAATATCCTGTGCGGCGACAGCAGAAGAAACGTCTAGATTAAACTCGACAATAATGGTCGAAAGCCCTTCACTCGATTGTGAAATCACCTGTTTTAAACCTGAAATGGTATTGATCTTTTCTTCCATTTTTTTGGTGACTTCAGATTCAATTATTTCAGGCGATGCACCGGGATAGCTGGTATAAACCACCACAAACGGGAAGTCTACATCGGGGAATTCTTCAACGCTCATCCGTTGCCAAGACGCTAACCCCAACACCAGTAAACACAACATCATCATGATGGTGAAAACAGGATACTTAACACTAATTCGGGTGAACCACATAAGAACAATCCTGTGCTTATTTTTGAGTGATTATGACTTCCTGATGAAGGTCTTGGTCATTAAATTTAATACGGCTGATTTGGTCACCAGTTTGCAGTCCTTGCACCACGGCTAAATTGTCGCGATAGCGCTGTTCTAAAATTACCAGATTTACTTTTTCGATTTTTTTCTGGCGAATGACCCAGACAAAAGGATTTTCTTTTAAATTCTGGATAATATCCAGCGGAATCAACTGACCGCTAACTTGGGTAGAAGAAAGAATGCTGCCTTCGACAAACGAACCAATACTAAGTGAGTTAATGGTTTCATTCGGCTTTGCAAAGAATTCAATTTGACGACTTGCAGGATCGGCAATTGGAGAAACTCGGGTCAAGACTGCCCTAAGCTGAGCAGGATTACCTTGAATGGTATATTCAATTTTTTGACCGACTTTTAAAGCTGCCTGCATATCACTGGGTAATTTGGCCTGTATTTCTAAATGATCAGGATCGACTATTTCAAATAGGGTTTGACCGGCAGCCACTGTTTGCCCGGATTCAACCTCACGTTTGGTGATGACCCCTGAGATAGGGCTCAAGACAGTTCCATCACGCTCGGCTTTTTGAGCAATATTGACGTTGGCCTGTTGTGCATGCACATTTTCAAGTTGTGCCTGATAATCAACTGCTGCCTGCTCATATTCAACTTTGGAAATAAATCCTTGATCCAGCAATCGTTTTTTTCGTTGCATCATGTTTTTAGCCAAAGTGGCTTGGGCCTGAGTCGAGCTAAGGTTGGCTTGGGCTTGTGCAAGTCGTGCAGCATTATCTGGATTATTTAAACGAACTAAAACCTGACCTTTTGAAACAGCTTGGCCCACTTGGGCATTGACAGCTGTTGCGGTCGCAGTCACTTGCGCTTGTATGCTGCTTTGATTTACTGCACGAAGTGTGCCTGTAAAGGCAGTTTTAACGATAGAAACCCCATCTTTAACTGTAACTAAATCTTGTTGAATCAATTCTATTTTTTGCTTGGTTTCAGCAGGTGCTTCTGTTTCATTTTTTTGACACGCACCCAATAGTAAGCTCACGCAGAGAGCACTACAAATTAAATATGACTTATGATCGCTTAATTTAGTTTTTTTTATACGCTGTCCAAATGGCATGCGGGTAAATCCTTTTATTTAACGTGACATAACCTCAGCCCTGTTATTAATAAATACAATTTATTCAAGAGCTTTTAAACGAGTGATGATTCTGTCGTATTGTGCCTGGGTATTTCGATAGTGTATTTGTAATGAATTAATACTTTCTTTTTTGGATTCAATATTTTTTTGATTGTTATCAAGATTGTTTTTTAAGGAAGTTGGAACGTTTTCAGCTTTACGTAAATATTCAATTTGTTGACGTTTAAAGGAGATCCGGTCATTTTGTAGCTGTTTTAGCTGATCCTGTTGAAAGGCAATCTGTTTTTTAATATGCACCAATGCATCATTGCGTTTAGTTGCAGCAACATCAGAATTGGTATATGCAGTCTTGAGTTTTAGATCAGCTGCATTTTGTCTGGCTTGTGCGGCACGTAGCGGTGCTTTTTTTATATCTGCTTCGGTATCGTAGGCACGATTACGTTGAATCACCTGCATGTTTCGGTCTAAGGCTTCATAACCATGACGAATGTGATTTGGTGTAACACTGGTACTAATATTGGCGATACCTTTACTGTCATAGTAACGGTACCATGTGGCTTTAGGAGGCGGCTCTGCAAAGATATATATTGCTTGAAATGTTAACAAAAATACAAGAATGAATTTCCTAGTCATTTTTTTTTGTGCAATGAAAGCAAGTTTGTGTTTAAACTGACTTTGCATTGTAACCCCCGATTTAAAGTAGACTAAATTACTTATTTTTAAAGTAATAAAACTTGTATATTAGACTCAAAATCATCAATAAAAAACCTCTCTTAGTCAAAAAAAAATCATTGACCGACAGAAAATGTGAAGCCGTTACTGAAAAAACAAGAAAATGCGTCGGTGTGCGGAAAATGTTCATTGGAAATGAAAGTAAAGATATGTTAAAAATGTTAGTAACTTGTAATAAAACTTTCTACTCGAATTGTTTGTACACTCTAAAAATGGGAAGGGTCATTAAATGGACGATAAATTCCAAAATCTAAAAGTCATGGTGATTGATGATTCAAAAACCATTCGTCGTACAGCAGAGACATTACTACAGCGTGAAGGTTGTGAAGTAATAACAGCAGTAGATGGTTTTGAAGCATTGGCAAAAATTGCTGAAGCCAATCCAGATATCGTGTTTGTCGATATTATGATGCCACGTTTGGACGGTTATCAAACTTGTGCATTAATTAAAAATTCTCAAAATTATCAAAATATTCCGGTCATTATGCTGTCAAGTAAAGATGGCTTATTTGATCAGGCTAAAGGGCGTGTTGTCGGTTCGGATGAATATTTAACTAAACCCTTTAGTAAAGATGAATTGCTAAACGCAATCCGTAATCACGTAACAGCATAATTTTATTTTTTGGGGGAAAGCATGTCACGTATCCTTATTGTTGATGATTCACCAACAGAAACATTCCGTTTTAAAGAGATTTTAACGAAACATGGCTTTGAGGTAATTGAAGCTGCGAATGGGGCTGATGGTGTCACAATGGCACAAGCAGAATTGCCGGATCTTGTGTTAATGGATGTGGTAATGCCTGGGGTAAATGGTTTCCAAGCAACACGTCAAATTGCACGTGGTACAACCACCAAACACATTCCAATTGTGATTGTCAGTACCAAAGATCAAGCAACTGACCGAGTTTGGGGGAAACGTCAAGGGGCAAGTGATTATTTAACCAAACCTGTAGACGAAAAACAATTAATTGATGTGATTAAACACCACATCAATGCAGGATAAGCTCTATGGCAGCTAATGGATTTATCGAATTACTTCGGCTGGCTAAACGTGGCAATAAAAACTACGTTAGCACTGAAAATGAAGTAAACCGATGGTCAGGCATTGCTTTTGAGATGATGGGGCAATATTTTGTTGCTCCTTTAGGTGAAGTGTCGGAAGTGATTTATCCACCTAAATATACGCCCGTTCCGAATACTCAATCATGGGTGATGGGGCTGGCCAATATTCGGGGACGCTTACTTTCAGTGGCTGATTTGGCTCACTATATTTCCGGGTACCGAACTCAGTTTTCACCCACTCAAAAAGTACTGTGTATTAGTCATAATGACCATTATGTCGGTTTGGTTGTAGATCAGGTTTTGGGGATTCAACACTTTAATAAGAAGAGTTTCTTTTCTAAACATAGTGAATTAGACAGCAATTTACAAGAGTATTGTCAGGGATATTTTTATCAACATAATCAACACTGGCATGTTTTTTTATTTAGTCGTTTATTGCAAAACCCAAAATACATGAATGCATCTATAAAATTTATAAATTAATATTCGCGCGCTGAAGAATGATGGCGAAAGTCGGGGAGAAGCTGGATGGGCTTTAAACTTAAAAAGAAAAATACAGGTGAAGGCAGCAACCCTCAGGTTGGTAATGCTTTATTGGCAAAGATTCAATCACAAACTGATCAATTATCACGTGTATTTGGTGACAGTGAGAAGTCCAAACCCTTAATTCTGGGTGCAGCATTCTGTCTGGTCGTCGCACTATTCCTGTTGCTATATTTATTCTATAGTGTGCCGCGTAACAATGAATTAACACGTAGTGTGGGTGATCTGCGTCTTTTATCGCAGACGATTTCTCGTCAGGCAACTGAAGCAACGGCTTCAGGAACCAAAGAATCAATTGATAAATTAGTACAATCTCAAAAAAGCTTTGCAGAAAATCTTGAAACTGTGAACGATATTCATGCGCATACTCCAGCACTGGATGAAGTTGAAAAGCAATGGAAAGCAGTATCAGATGGTATTGATTTAATTTCTTCTCAACAAAAAATGATTAACCAGCTTTATGATACCAATATTGCAATTGGTGAAACCATTCCTGGTATTCAGGCTGAATATAACTTGATGGTTGACCAAATGGCACGTCAAGATATGCCGAGTAACCAGGTGGTCATTGCGAAAAACCAGGTATTTATTGCAGAACGTATTCTTCGTTCAATCAGTTCGGTATTAACCGGTAGTGATAACTCTCGTGAGTCAGCAGACGACTTTAGTGCCGATACGGAAACCTTTGGTTCTTATCTTGACGCACAGTTGAATGGCAGTGCTGAACTTGGGGTGGAGCGTATTACTGATCCAGCCTTGCGTGCGTCATTGGAAGGCATCAAAGCTGACTATGATGAGGTATTAAAATCTGCGTCCGCAACAATTCTTAAAAACTCGACTCAAATTGTAAAAGTACGTCAAGCCTCATCTTCAATTTTTGCCCAATCAGATGAGCTATTGGCTAACCTGAATAAGTTATCTGCCGGTTCAAGTTGGTCGGTTGCTATTCCTGCACTATTTTTAATCTTGTGTCTAGTCGGCTTTTTGATCTGTGTATTCAAATTGCTTGCATTACGTGGTCATTCAGATAAACAGCGTGTGGCTAACCTGCAAGAAGAATATGACCGTAACCAGAATGCGATTTTACGTTTACTGGATGAGATCGCTGACTTAGCAGATGGTGATCTTCGTTCATACGCAACGGTATCAGAAGACTTCACCGGTGCGATTGCCGACTCGATTAACTTTGCAATTGACCAATTACGTGACCTGGTATCACGTATTACCGAAACTTCTCAAGAAGTTGCGCAATATACTGCCAATACGCAGGGTATTACCAATCAGTTAGCGGAAGCATCTGAACATCAGGCACAAGAAATTGCCGGTGCCTCTGCCGCGATTAACGAAATGGCCATGTCAATTGACCAGGTATCTTCAAATGCAACCGAATCTGCAGTCGTTGCAGAGCGCTCAGTGCAAATTGCTGCCAATGGTGCCGATGTTGTAAACCGTTCAATTGAAGGCATGGACATGATTCGTGAGCAGATTCAGGAAACCTCAAAACGTATTAAACGTTTGGGTGAGTCTTCTCAGGAGATTGGTAACATCGTTGCATTGATTAACGATATTGCCGACCAAACCAACATCCTGGCATTAAACGCTGCGATTCAGGCATCGATGGCAGGTGAAGCAGGCCGTGGTTTCGCCGTGGTAGCCGATGAGGTACAGCGTCTTGCTGAGCGTTCAGCATCTGCAACCAAACAGATTGAAGGCTTGGTAAAAACCATTCAGACGGATACCAACGAAGCGGTTATTTCCATGGAACAAACAACTTCCGAGGTTGTACGTGGTGCGAACTTGTCCAAGGATGCCGGTGTGGCACTGGATGAAATTCAAAACGTATCCAGCAACCTGGCGAAATTGATTGCCAACATTTCTGATGCGGCAAAACTGCAATCTGCGTCAGCAGGTCATATTGCAACCACAATGAATGTTGTACAGGAAATTACCTCACAAACCACAACAGCAACTTTTGATACCGCACGTTCAGTATCTGAATTGGCAAATATGGCCGAATCGCTACGTGAATCTGTAACTGACTTTAAATTGCCGGACTAAGGTAAGACGAAAGCTTTGGGGTGATGTGCCTGACTTGAGGGTAAGGCACATCAATAAATCACAGATAAAGCATCGACAAGATGAACTTAACCTTATCGTTAGGTCTCGCGTGATGGTGACAATTAAGTTTGAGCGCCCTTCTTGGTGGCAGATAAACGTAAGAAGCCTAAACTATGAAAGAAATATTAAAAAATTTAGTTGAAACGACTACGCTTCCTGAAGATAGTTATCTTGATCAAGATGCAGAAATTTTAGAAATTTTTGTTGAAGAAATCGAAGAAATCTTCGTTGAGTTAAGTACTTTATTTACGACTTGGCTTGAAAATCCCAATGACCAAGAAATCTTGAATACTATTCGCCGCCATTTCCATACCCTTAAAGGCTCTGGACGCATGGTGGGAGCAAAATCTGCTGGTGAATTGGCCTGGGCAGTTGAAGACACTTTAAATCGTGTCATTTCGGGTACGATTCCATTAGATACAACAGTTCAACGCTTCGCTCAAACTGTATTCAAAATTTATCAATATAAGTTATATCCAATTTTCAAAACCGTTCAGCTGGCTGATATTGATTTACGACCTTTGGTTTTACTGGGCCAGCAAATACAGCAAAAATTAAGCTTAGAACCTGCTTTGGAAGAATTACTGGATCTCTCTACAATCTTGACTGCTGAAGATGGTGTAACTGGTTTAGAGTTGCATGAAACCCCATCCAGTGCAGTAGAGCAAGAAGCAGTAATAATAAAAGCTTCAGAACAGGCTGCTGAAATAACAGATAATAATGATATTGAAGAAACAGTTGCGATCTTTATTGAAGAAGCTGAAGAACACTTGTTAACGATTGATCAGTTCTTGAAAAATGAACATGAAAATAAACAAGATTATAACGCTCTCATTCGTGCATTACATACCTTGCGTGGCAGTTCATCCATGGCTCAAATCGAGCAGGTTTTTGAAGCCAGTACCAAGGTAGAAAATTTATTCAAAACCTTATTACAAGACGAAATTGGTTCGACCTCTAAGCAAATGGCTTTACTGATTCAATATGCCGAATTTGTAGGTGATTATTTGCATACCCTCAGACAGGGTGAAATGCAAAAACTTGATGTGATCTATGAAACCTTTAATGATGCCTGGAATAACTATGGCTTTACTTCGGCTGAAGTAGATGAAGGGGTTAATCCTCAAGGTCTGGTTTCTAAGCTAATCGCATTAAATATTGATTTGTTACTCGATGCTGAATTCGAATTTGAAAAACGTGTCAAGGTTGAATATCCGGAATATATTCAGGCTTTAAGTGAACAGGCTCAACATTTATTAGGCCATACGGATAATCGCGCTGCTGCTGGCATTCATCAATTTACCCATGAATTAAAGTCAAGTTATGAAGAATTGGTATCAAAGCCAGAATTACTCAATACCGATTATGCCTATGAATTATTTGGACAGGCACATCAAGAATTCATTCATTTGTTTGATACTTTGGCCGCCGGGCAACGTGTCATTTTAACCGATGAAGTTCAGAAAATATTGAGTGATCTTTCTGCCTTTGTACAGCAAGACCTTGAACAGTTTGAAAATGCTGCATCTGTAGTTAAAGAATTGCCAGTAGCTGCAATAAATACAGCATCAACTACGGTGGATCTTGCACAGATTTCACAAAGAATGCGCTCTGACCGTGCACAAATGCATGCAGCTGATGCAAATAGTGAGTTCGATGCGGATTTACTGGAAATCTTCCTGGAAGAAGCAGAAGAATTGTTGGGTGGTATTGACCAAGATTTAAATACTTGGAGCAAGGATCCATCCAATACCACTGCACTGAATAATTTAATGCGGTATTTGCATACCTTGAAAGGGGGTGCAAATATGATTCAAGCGACTCATATTGGCTTAATTTCCCATGAATTAGAGTCAATTTATGAGCGTGTGATTCGTCAACAAATAACGGTTACGCCACAACTGATTAATATTATTCGTTTAGTTCAGGATGATGTATCAGATCGAATTCAAATTATTCGTGAAGATAATATTGACTACTCTGGTGCTGAATCGATTGAAATTTTGCGCAATATTCAAGAAATTTCGCAAGGCAAGTCTGCAAGCATGGCTGTGCTGGAAACGGTTGCAGTTGAAAATGTGGTAGCTGCAACTGAGGTGCATGAATTAGCAGAACCAGTAGTGGAGACACTCACTTTAGAGGATGAAATAGAACAAGAGTTTATTTCACAAAATGTAGAAGCTGTTGATGATCCTGAGGATAGTATTCGCTTAATTGCAGAAGAAACATTCCTGGAAGAAGCGGAAGAAATTTTAGAATCTACCGATGATCTATTAAAACAATGGTTTGATCAACGAAGCGATCGTAGCTTGCTGCTTCAATTACAACGTGCCGCCCACAGTCTTAAGGGTGGTGCACGTATGATTGAAAATGAACCTGTAGCTGCCATTTCATATCAACTGGAAACCACTTTTGAGCAGTTTGCGGTTCATCATTTTAACTCTAATGTATACGACCTATTATTACAGACCACGTTTGCATGGTTAAAACAGGCCATCTTCGAAGGTGATTACAGTAATTTTGATAGTCTAAAATTAAGTTTGGAGTCAATTGGATTTGTTGACGTAACCGCTCGACTCCCAAATCGTGTGACTCAAGCCGATCTATTATCTGCACCTAAAACCTTTGAATTTGTTCAGGGTGATGGTACTGAACCCCCAGCAATGTTGGGTGAATGGGACTTAAGTTCACAACAAGACAACAGCAATGAAATGATCCGTATTTCTGCCGACTTGGTGGAAAAAATGATCGATTTGTCTGGTGAAAATGCAATTAACCGTTCACGTATTGAAATGGATTTGGGCCAGCTTGGTAATACCTTGAATGAGATGGAATTGGCGATGAAGCGTTTAGCTGACCAGTTACGTCGAATGGAAGGTGAGTTAGAGTCACAAATTATTGCAAAACATGGTTCAGAAAATTCACGTTATGCTGATTTTGACCCATTAGAGATGGATCAATATTCATCTTTAAATCAATTGTCAAAATCATTGGCAGAATCTGCATCCGACTTGGTGGACTTTAAAACGACCTTGTCGGAAAAAATTCGTGATACAGAAGGTCTATTGTTACAACAATCACGTATTCAGGCCGAGATTCAAGAAAGTTTGATGCGTACTCGTCTGGTACCATTTGATCGCATGTTGCCACGTTTACAGCGTATCGTACGTCAGACTTCGTCCACATTGAATCGTCCAGCAGAATTGATTGTACAAAATACTGAAGGCGAATTGGACCGTACCATTCTTGAGCGTTTGGTAACCCCATTTGAACATATGCTTCGTAATGCGATTGACCATGGGTTGGAAGATACTGAATTACGACGCGAAGCACAGAAGCCTGAAGTGGGACGAATTGTCTTAAATATCAGCAGTCAAGGTACAGATGTCCTGGTGTCATTTAGTGATGATGGTAAAGGGATTGATGAATCGAAGATTAAAGAAAAAGCAGTAAGCTTAGGTTTGATTAAAGCTGATCAATTCCTTGATAAGCAGGAAATCCTGCAACTGATTTTTCATCCGGGATTCAGTACCGCAAAAGAAGTTACCCAGATTTCTGGGCGTGGGGTAGGTCTGGATGTGGTGCAAAGTGAAATTAAAGCACTCGGTGGTTATGTCTCTGTTGATTCAAATCTTGGAGAAGGAACCACCTTTACCATTCGCGTACCAACCACAGTAGCAGTAAGTGATGCCTTGATGGTGAAAGCGGGTGATCAGCAATTTGCGATTTCATTGGCTCAAATCGACCGTATTGTCCGAATTTCACCCTCTACTTTGGAAGAATATTTCAATAGTAAAGATGACTTCTTTAAAATTGATAACACCAATTACAAATTACGTTATTTATCCGAGTTTGTTGCAAATCAGCCGTTACCACGTTTAAGTAATATTGCGCATTCTTTACCAGTGCTATTAATTAAAGGTAATAGCGGTCAAACCATCGCCTTGTTGGTGGATCAGTTGATTGGTTCACGTGCACAAATTGTGGTGAAACCGATTGGTCAGCAATTCTCGAGCGTTGGGGTTGTTGCTGGAGCAACCATTCTGGGGGATGGTCAGGTCTGCCTGATTCTGGATGGTCAAAATATTGCACGACAAATTCAAGCCACACAGCGCATTAAACATCTCTCAGAGCAGCGCGATCTGTCCCGTCATAATAATGCACGCCGCTTAATCATGATTGTAGATGATTCAGTTACTGTACGTAAGGTGACATCACGTTTACTGGAACGTCAGGGTTATGACATTGTGACGGCTAAGGATGGGGTGGATGCGATTGAACAGCTTGAAAATGTGAAGCCAGACTTGATGTTGCTGGATATTGAAATGCCACGTATGGATGGATTTGAAGTAACCAATCTGGTTCGACACCATGAAGTGCATCGATATTTACCAATTATCATGATTACTTCAAGAACAGGTGAGAAACACCGTGAACGTGCATTCAGTCTCGGTGTAAGCCACTATATGGGTAAACCATTCCAGGAAGCAGAATTGCTGAGCAATGTTGAAAACTTGTTAGAAACCAGCCAGGGGTAAATAAATGAGCCAAAATAGTGTTTCAAACTCTGCTGTGAATCAAATTACACAACAAGAGTTGCATCACCTTATTACCGTGTCGACTGGATTTATCGACGCTTATATTATTGATTGTCATGGTAAGGAGGCGATGGTATTACCACAAAATATCGTCTTGTCAGCCCTGGATAGTGCCACGCAAGTTCCATTTGTGGAATGGCATGAACTTAAGCTACCCGTCTATGCGGTGAATAATCCTGAACAGAAAACAGGTGTAGCTTTGGTGATTGAAGGCGATGAGGTGAGTCAGCGTTTTGCCCTGATGTGCAATGAGATGCCAAGAACCATTCGTCTACGTATCTCTGAAGTAGTTGACGATGAAAGGGATTTAAATGATCCAGCTGTATTTCAATATGTACGTATGGCAGATCAAGTTTTTCATATCCCTAATTTGGCGCAAATTCAAACCTCGTTAGGATTGTGATTTTAACAAGCAGCTCATCTATCATTCATAAAAAAAGGAACTTTTAAAGTTCCTTTTTTTATTGGAATTTTAGTGGGCCAATAAGCCTTCTAAAATTTGTTCGTAAATTTCAGCAAGCGGCTCCAGATCAGCCACATTCACATGTTCATCAATTTGATGGATACTGGCATTTAAAACACCTAACTCAAGCACTTGAGCACCGGTAGGGGCAATAAAACGGCCATCTGAAGTCCCGCCGCTGGTTGAAAGTTCAGTTTCAATACCTGTCACATTACGAATCGCATTTTTTGCAGCATTCACCAGTTCACCCACTGGAGTCAGGAACGGTAAACCAGAAAGTGTCCAGTTAATATCATAATCCACATTGTGGCGGTCAAGAATTTCTAAGGTACGTGCCTTGAGTTCATCTGCCGTGACTTCAGTTGAATAGCGGAAGTTAAACAGTAAGTTCATTGTGCCGGGAACGACATTGGTTGCACCAGTGCCGGCATTGATATTTGAAATTTGAAAAGAAGTTGCAGGGAAGTATTCATTACCATTGTCCCAAACTGTATCGCAAAGTTCGGCCAACGCTTTAGATGCGGTATGAATGGGGTTAATCGCAAGGTGGGGGTAGGCAACATGCCCTTGTTTGCCTTTAACGGTTAAATTGGCATTTAACGAACCACGACGACCATTTTTAACAATGTCACCTAATTGATTGGTACTTGATGGCTCACCCACGAGACACCAGGTCATTTTCTCATTGCGGGCTTCTAAGGCTTCCACGACTTTTACCGTTCCGTTGATCGATGGACCTTCTTCATCAGAAGTAATCAAAAATGCAATGGAACCCTTATGATTGGGATGTTTTGCAACAAAGCGTTCAGAGGCAACCACCATTGCTGCAAGCGCAGTTTTCATGTCTGCACTGCCACGACCATAAAGCTTGCCATCACGAATTTCGGGTACAAATGGATCCGAGTTCCAGTCATCTAAGCTGCCTGTTGGAACAACATCGGTATGACCTGCAAAACATAAAACCGGAGCTTCGGTTCCTTTACGTGCCCATAAATTATCGACATCTTCAAAACGCATCGGTTCAATATTGAAACCAATTTTTTCTAAACGATCCGCCATAATGGTTTGGCAGCTATGATCGATCGGGGTTACAGAAGGCTGACGTAACAGTTGCAGGCTTAAATCAAGGGTAGCGGAAGATGTCATGCGATTTTCATAAGTCGATAAATTTGTCAGCACTATAATAGGCGAATATGCGCTTGAATGTGAACGACTGCGATAAAATTGCCATAAAAAAACCCTATCTAGGATAGGGTTTCATATCTACTAATAACGAATTAGTTTTTGCGGATTTCGTCAGAAGTTTTTTCAGCAGTATGGGTTACGGCATCTCCAGCTTTGGATACATCTTTACCCATGCCTTTAAATGTATTACAACCAGTTAAAACAAATGCCATAATAAGGGAAGTTGCTAGAATTTTTTTCATCATCATCTCCAAGTAATTCATTATTTTGATGTGAGTTTAGGTTAAATAATACCTGACGTAAAAAATATGAGTTTTTCATGGTAGAAAAGTAATCAATTGTTATAAAAGTAGACATTTCTCATAAAGTTAATCATTCAACTCTTTGAGAAAGCAGCGGTGCATGTCTAAACATATAGAAATTGGGCTTATCTTTTTGCAGATATAAACCATTGATCCACCAGTGTGCAGTTTCACTACTTACATGGGAGGCTGGGCAGATCCACTCTTGTTGTTGCAAACGATAAAAATGTGAATTTTGAGGAGGAATATAACTTCCCCAATAGCCTAATCGCCGTTTGAGATTGACCCAAGGTGGAATGACTTGCTGTGTAGGTTCAACAGGAAGATAGAGTTGACCTTTTAACACTGCATAGCGTCGCTCAATCCTATATTCAAGTGCATCTTCAAATTGAAATTGTTTTTGGCTAAAGTGATTTAATTTTCGAACTAAAGTATCGCTACGATTTAAGCCATACCAATATGCCAAGGAAAAATCCCGTTCAGCCAAGTAATATTTTAAGGCCACTTCCCAATGTTCAACTTGATTGGTTTCGGTATTGAGTAATAGAAAATCAAGTTCACCCAAGGTTTTAGCACCCGCTATTTTCTGAATACTATGGCCGAGTACTTTATAAGGATGATAGTTTTGATCCAGCAGCCAAAACCAGATAAACATTTCAAAGCGTAAACCTAAACGGGTGCTTTTAAGTTGCTGTAAAAAGACTTCCAATTCTTGAGGATGCTGATCTAAATAAAGCAATCTTGAATGATAATGCTGAAAATGCTTTGTCCATGTTTTACTGGCATGTAATTGAAAAGAATGCTTAAGTACCAGTTCTGTTGGAATAGCAGCTAAAATATTCGGACTAGCTATACAAAATGCCAGTTGCCGGACCAGTAAATTTTTAAATTGAAGCCAAGGTTCATCAAGATCAGACGCTTGATTTAAAACAGACATAGAAACACCCAGCGCTAAATTAAAAAGTGCAGAATTACAACGGATAATCTGCAAAAACACTTTATACTACCGCAATTAGTCATGTAGGGCAGTGCTATGAAGATGTTGTTTTGGCGGAGTTTGGTGATGATCTTTGTCATCCTGGGCTTTATCGGTGCGCTTTTGCCGGGTATGCCAACAACAGTCTTTCTTATTTTAGCTGCCTGGGCCGCCTCAAAAGGCTGGCCGCAAATGGATGCCTGGTTGCTCAACCATCCTAAATATGGAACAACTTTGCGATCATGGCGTGAAAACGGCACGGTGCCGCGTAAGGCAAAATGGTTCGCCAGCATTATGATGCTGATTAGCGCCATAATTATGTTGTTTACCAATGCGCCGTTATTGGTCAAAGTATTTACCAACTTGATCATGCTTTCGGTTTCCATTTGGCTGTGGCTACGTCCTGAACCTTCGAATGAACCGATCAAAGAAGCAGAGTAATATCCACCATGTCATATACCTTAGCACAAGCAGATGTCTGGATTGATTTAGCCGGACAAACTTTAAGCTTGCCAAAACATAATAAATTTTATGTGATTTCTTCAGGTAAGAACGGTATTGGTGAGCAGGAAAACTCAGGTAAGACACCTCGGGGCTGGCACAAAGTCGCACTCAAATTTGGTCACAGCGCACCTAAAAATGCAGTTTTCAAAGCGCGACAGGAAACCGGTGAAGTCTATGATGATGCATTGGCGACCCAATTCCCTGAACGGGATTGGATCCTATCCCGTATTCTCTGGTTAAGCGGTTTGGAAGAGAATTTAAATCAGGGGGAGGGCTGTGACACATTTAAACGTTATATTTATATTCATGGCACTCCAGACACCGAACCGATGGGTATTCCCATGTCACATGGTTGTATCCGGATGCGCAATGAAGATGTGATTGAATTATTCGATCTTATTCCTGAACAAGCATTGGTTTTTATTTCAGAATATAGTTTGAATTTAATTGACGGTAAAATCCGCACAAATATCTAAAGCAACATATTAAAAGCTGAAAAGTGAAAACTCTGCTATGTATATGGGTAGAAAATAGCATTATTTTCCAGTCGTTCAAAAAGCTTGAGCGTTTTTGAGTCAAAACCAAAGCATGAATGTATAAGTTTTTGCAGAAAATTCTAAATAAATTACAGAAATTGTTTGTTTTTATAGCGATTAACCTATTTTTTAATCACTCAAACGCAAAATACCAAAAACAGGCAGAAAAGCGTTTGACAGGCTGTATAGATTCTCTATAATGCACCACACAAACGATGAAGTCGTAAAGGGCGCTTAGCTCAGTTGGTAGAGCGTCTGCCTTACAAGCAGAATGTCGGCGGTTCGATCCCGTCAGCGCCCACCAAGCCTTTACGTTAAATGTTTTAAGTGCAGCGGTAGTTCAGTTGGTTAGAATATCGGCCTGTCACGCCGAGGGTCGCGGGTTCGAGTCCCGTCCGCTGCGCCACTTAATTCAGATAACAAGTTGTTTGTACTTTAATAGCGATATTATGTAAGTGCAGCGGTAGTTCAGTTGGTTAGAATACCGGCCTGTCACGCCGGGGGTCGCGGGTTCGAGTCCCGTCCGCTGCGCCATCCTTAAAATCGAAAATGCAACACCCTTTAAGGGCGCTTAGCTCAGTTGGTAGAGCGTCTGCCTTACAAGCAGAATGTCGGCGGTTCGATCCCGTCAGCGCCCACCATGTCTTCGGATATGAAACTTATTTATAAGTTTGCCGTGCAGCGGTAGTTCAGTTGGTTAGAATATCGGCCTGTCACGCCGAGGGTCGCGGGTTCGAGTCCCGTCCGCTGCGCCATTTTCTAGATTCCTTGTTCTAGATCATGGTTACATCCAGCAAGATTTCTTTCTTGCGTCATAAAAATAGCCCTGCTATTTTTATTCCTCAAGGGCGCTTAGCTCAGTTGGTAGAGCGTCTGCCTTACAAGCAGAATGTCGGCGGTTCGATCCCGTCAGCGCCCACCATATATTATCCTTGCTCCAATCCTGTTTTTTTCATAGAATCTTACGACTATAATAATTTAAAAAAATTAAAAACTATGAGAAATCCATATCAACGCAAGGCTGCGTCAAAGAATCAAAATATCGTCTATAATGCTCAAGATATTTATAAACAATTTATTGAAACCATCGTCGTTCAAGGTTCTATCAGCGCATTATATGATGACGGTTGGGCTTTATGTGCCACTCCTACCGGTCAGCGTGCTTTCGCCGTTTGGCAACATAAAAGCCTGGCAAAATTATTAATCAAAGATAATTGGGAAAGATATCAAATTCAGGATATTTCACTAAAAGATTTTGTTGAAAAAGTTATTCCTTTTTTGCGTCAAGAAAATACCTGTATATCGATGGATTTAACGCCAGAAGGGCAAAATGTTCTGGTTGCACCGGAAAAATTATTATTAGACATAAAAAAATATCTTTATCGGATTTATTTGCAAAAACCAGAATTATTCAAAGACGCCAGGTTGCCTTTGCCACGTAATATTCGTTTAAATTAATGAGTCAAATCAACGATTCCTAAATTTCTTTAGCAATTTAATATTCGTTGAGCAACCAGCCACTGATAAAAGCAAAGTATTCTCTTAACCAGGAATTGTAGCGAATATATAAAGGTGTCGAAGCACTTTGGGCTAGAATGTTTTGATAGCCTTGATGTCGGGCTATGGCTTTGGCACGTAAAATATGAAAATCACTGGTTGCAATGACGATCGGCTGATCGAGTGTAATGTGATGTTCCAAAAGTAGGGTTTGAGCATTACGCAAATTCTGTTCAGTGCTGGTACTTTGATCTTCTAATAGAATGCGAGATGGCTCAATCTGATGATATTTTTGGAGGTATTCAGACATTACTTCAGCTTCAGTCATCCGCTCTTTAAAACCTAAACCGCCAGTCATCACTATGATTGTTTGAGGATAGTGCTTGGCATATGTTGCGGCGACCTCTAAACGTTGTTTTAAAGTAGGGGAAGGTTGTCCATTTTCTATACCACTCCCCAATACAATAATTGCGGCTGCTGGCTGTGGAGTAAGATTTTGCTGAATTGTATATTGTAAATAAACGAAAAAAATCAGTAATGTGCCAAGCCACACAAAGAATGCTGCCCAAGTACAACGCCATATAGTCTGTCGTAATTTACTGATTTGGATAAATTTTTGAATCCACTTAAAACATATGGCATACAGAATCAACCCGATACCGATAATAACAGGAAGAATGATTCCCAAATGGATTTTATCGAGTGATAGTAACCATAAACCATCGAGTGCCAATAAGCTGCCTATGATAAAGCTGAAGCTACGTTTTAGAGGATCAGACATAAGAGGATTCTGTATGAATGTTGCTGTTAGTTTAAACAATTTGGATGTTTTAAGTATAAAAAAACCGAACGCTAAGGCTCGGTTTTTTATTGGCTTTAATATTTAATAAACGTCACGACGATAACGACCATCTTGACGAAGCTGATCAACCGTTGCTTCCCCCAGAATATCAATCAATGCCTGATCAACATCACTGGCCATGCCATTGATGCTACCGCAAACATAAATCACAGCGCCATGATCCACCCAGGATTTAAGTTCTTGAGCTTGCTCGCGTAGTACGTGATGTACATAGATTTTTTGTTCTTGATCACGAGAGAAGGCTAAATCGAGGCGCTGTAGCATGCCGGTGTTTTGCCACGCTTCAATGGTACTTTGATAGAAGAAGTCATGTTCACGTTGACGTTCCCCAAAGATCAGCCAGTTCTGGGTATAGTCCTGACGGGTACGTACGTGTAATAAACTCATCAATCCGGCAATACCTGTACCGTTACCAATACAAATTACAGGACGGTTATCATCAATCAGATGGAAGGATTCATTGGTACGAATACGCAGTGCAACCGGGCCATTTAATACTGCATGCTGAGTCAGCCAGCCTGAACCTAGGCCCAATTGTCCCTGAGCGTCCGATTGTTGACGAACTACTAAACGTAGCACTTGTTGTGATGGAATACTGGCAATTGAATATTCACGTGAAGGCAGAGGATTTAGCTGTTCAAGTAAATGTTCCATATTGGCAAAAGGTTCAACCTCCACGGTTAAATCTTTATCCCATAGTGCCTGTTCAATACTGAGCTGTAATGAGTCTACTTGTGTACGCGCTTGAATTTGATATTTTTGCATAAACTGGGCAATACGTTCAGGACTATTACCCGGTTGAATCTCTGCAATATCACCGGCTTGCCAAATCACTTCATGGGTTGGCTTTAATTCAATATTAAAGGCAGGCGCACCTAGACTATCTGGATTCAGCACATTACGTTTTGTGAGTGTCCAGGTATCGAATATTTTTTCGATATTCATGGCTTGCAACTCAAGCTTAGTGACTTTGGCTAAAGCATTGTTCCAAGCCTGAATCTGTTGATTGTTGGCATTATCCACTTCAATGGTCGCAAACAATTGCTGCGCCCTATTTTGCTTTAACCATGCCTCAATTTCATGTCCAAAACCACAGAAAGTGTCTGGGTATTCGCTGGAACCCAAAGCTAAAACAGCATACTTTAGATGGCTTAAATCAATTTGTGATGAAAGTACTTTCTTGGTAAAACTTGAAGCTAAATCTGGCGCTTCACCTGTGCCGTAAGTACTGGCGACAAACAAGACTTGCTCAGTATTTTTTAAATCATCCAGGCTTAAGTTTTGTACGCCTTTCACTGTTACAGGTTGTCGAGCTTCTTGTAAGCTGGTCGCAGTACGCCAAGCCAGTTGTTCGGAAATGCCGGTTTGTGTGGCATAAGCAATCAGCCAAGGTTTTGCATTTGGATCAATACTGACAGCAGTCAAGCTATTGCGTGCAGCTTTCGTGAGTTTCTTTTGTTTACGGCGCTTAAGATACAGCATCCAGCCTGTAACAAAGAATAAGGGCATGGCTAGGGCGGCTAACATTGCCAGGAATTGGTACACCGGGCCAAAGAAGCTTCCACGGTGAACCGGCAGCATACTGCTCATGATTTTTTCATTTAACTTTTTATCTTCATAAATTTCCATGTCTTTAATAGATGAAGTTTTATAGTCAAATGTGGCTTTATTGCGTGCACGTTCATGTTGCGGGATAGCATCCACAAAAGTCAGTTCAACTTCGCCATTGGCTTTTTTCGGCAAGTTCAGGGTCAGACTAGAATAATCACGACCGACTTGGGCATTAAATCCAGTCCATGTCTGGGTGAGCGCAAGATTGATTTGCTCAGCGCTTAGACCACGTTTATCACCACCTTCACCACGAGAACCTTCTCGATCTTTGCTCGTAGATTGTGCCTGTTGAGCGTCATCACGTCCTTCACCGCTTGGGGTGTTTCCGCCACGTTCACCGCGACCTTCTCCAGCGCCACGCTGTGGAGCTTCACCTTTTGATTCTTTTTTTTGTTCGACCCCCATCACGGTATACAGACCGCTACGCCACCAGCCATAAGACCAGGTTAAGCCAGTACAGGCAATAATCAGGAAGAAAACAACCACCCAGGTCCCCACAACCGCATGTAAGTCCCACAGGAAATTACGGCCTTTAAGTTTAGGTTTAATCAGGAACCATTGTTTAAAAGAATGCTTTTTAGGCCAACGCAGGTATAAACCACTGAATATAAAGATCAGCAGCATTAGGGTGCATGCACCGGTAATCTGCTTGCCGACTGGTCCAATGGTTAAGTTACGATGTAACTGCTGAATAAACTGAAAGAACTCGCGTCCTTTAATTTCGGGTAAAACTTCGGCAGTGTAGGGGTTTATCATCATGTTATAACCCTTGCGTGCACCTTCTTTGACAATGTTCAGGCTGGAAGATGCGTTCGGGTCTTTGGCCACAGTGATGCTATTAATTTTCATCTCTGGATCAGTACTATGGAAATGCTGATAAAGTTCTGCAGGGGTTAACTTGTCCCGATTTTCAGCTTGTACGGTATAACTATCTGGATTCAGCCATTTTTGAATCGGTTGTTCATAGGAATAAATGGCACCGGTAACCCCCATAATCGAGAGAATTAAACCAGCGGTAATCCCGAGGAACCAGTGGATCTGAAAAAAGATTTTTTTTAACATAGCTGAAAAGATGTGGGAGGTGGACGATATTAGCGCGAATTATAACTGAACTTCTGGAAGATAATAAGGATTTTGCAGGTAATATTTATTCTCATTCTCATTTGTATTTATTTTAATTAAAAAACCCCCAATTATTTGGAGGTTTTTAGGTAAATCGTTTTGATTAAAACAGAGCTTAGACCTGTTTTGCTTCGCCGACTGTTTCTTTTAAATGCTTGCGAATGGTATTAAATGAAAAATTCTTCGAATCCATACGTTTTGGCAAAATATAAGCACCTTGCTGACCCTTAACCTTGAAGTTAATCAACATAAAGTCAGGTGTGTTATACCATTCATAAATATCTTTCCAGCCAATTGCACCAACACCTTCCTGCGCACCCATTTTTTGACGCATGATAAGCCCGTGTGGTTGCACACCTAAACGAATGCCCTTAATTTCCTGTACTGGGAATTCATTCATTTTACGTTTTACATACCATTCCAGTCCGAATTTACGGATGAGGAAGTACGCCACGACGCAGACTAATGCAACCCAACAAAAAATAGTCGAATAATTCTTTAATAGGATAATACCAACAATAGATAGCGCAGCCACAACCGCCATAATTATCCAAGTCTTGGTGCCAATTTTGTTGGTACTACGCCAAATAGCAAGTTGAGCTTGACGTTGTTCAGCCTCTGAAATTTCATAGTTCACAGGCTGTAGGGTATAAGCGTATAAATTTTTCGCGGTCATAATGAATTAACAAATCTAGAACTGTAAAAAGTTTAGCATTATTTATCCCCATTCAGGGAGTATATTGTTCCAAAATCATTCGAATTATAAGGAGCCCAATTCGGTGGCTTCCTCATCACGGTCATGACTCAAACTTTGCTTTAAGCGACTGAGTTGTTTCAGAATACTTAACATCAAAGATAATTGCTGTAAAACAATCAGCGATTTCTGATCATTTTCATTATTTTGGCTTAAGCGTTGACGAGCGGTATTCAACATATTCTGTGCTGTCAGATCGGGAACTTCATCTTTTAATAAAGAACCTTGGATATTCTCTAAAGCCAGATCTAAAAGATTTAACACTTCTTGATCTTGTATTTTTTCACGATGTGCCCCGAGCGCGGCAATATAGCTTAGCAGGGTGTGATTTAAACATAAGAATTCAAAAGCCAGGCTTTTTTGTGTGGGATCGAAATCCGGTTCTGTGGCTAAGGTTGAAATCAGCGAGGCAACTTCAGCATCATTATTATGTGCAGCACGACGTACTACACGATATTTCAGACCATGATTACGCCCTTGCTTATATTGTTCGATCACTTCTGCCAAATAATTACATTGCGCGGTGAGTGAGCGATTGATGGTGCGCGACAGGCGACGGAATTTCCAGTCTGGAAAAATAAAACTGACTCCAAACCATGCCACTGCACAGCCAATTAAGGTATTAATCATGCGAGGCAAAGCTGCATCAAAGCCCATTCCATCCAGATTGAAATTAATCAGCGCAAGAATGGTAATAAACGCGGTGGCCTGGGCATATTGTTTACTGCGCAATTCAAAGAACAGCACGCCACTCAACACTAATAATAATAGTTGACCTTCAATCGACGGGATAAAGTACAAAACCGCATAGCCCAGAATAATACCTACTAAAGTCCCGACTATACGCAGGCGTAAACGACGTTTGGTGGCATTGAAGTTCGGTTGGCTGACAAAAAGAGCAGTCAGTAAAATCCAGTAACCATATTCAATCTGGGTCACTTGAACAAAAATATAACCGATAAGCAGAACAATCGAGACCCGTATTGCATGTCTAAACAGCACAGATTCCGGGGTTAAGTGCTGTTTGATGCGGATCAGCACATCATCCCAGCCTTTCAAGTCGTCATCTTTCAACTGGTTTTCAATGTGTTTGGTTTTATCAAGCTTGATATGACGTTCGGTTTCTACATTACGGAGTTGAGCATCAATCGACTTTAAATTTTGATAGAGGGAAAATAATGCGTTGATCCAGACTGGGTCATATTGTTGTTCAGCACGTAATTTTTCTAAAGAAATTCTCAAGTTGGTAAAAGTATGTTTAAAACGCTTATTGTGTTGATAGGTTTCACGGTGCAAAATGCTGTAACTTAAGTCTTTACAGGCTTTGGCCTGAAGGGATAAAACCCGCTGGAAACGAAATAAAATGTCGCTATGTTCAAAGATTTTAACCAGTTTCTGATAGTCAATGTGCGCTGAATCGGCACGTTCATGAATATCTTGAGCCACAAAATAATACTGCAAGCTGCGACGGGTATCTTTTTGTCCACGGTCACCCTTTAAACGGGTCAGTAGTGCAGTTTTCATTTCATTGAAAATACCGACCAGTTTGCCATTTTCCAAAGACAGCTCAATCATGCTTTGTTGATAACTGCTTGGTGTCATATCGACATCAAACAGATTCGATTTCGCAAATAAGAAATCCCCTAGTGACGAATAACACTGTGATAATTTATCTTGGACTTGGCGAACCGGAAACAATAAAAAACTGACTGTTGAAATCAGCCCATACCATGCAGCACCTGCAACCAATAGCAAGGCTTGGGTATACCAGTTATCAAATAATCCCACACCTAGCATCGAGTAAACGGAAACGACCAAGCAACCATAGGAAATAGTGGCGTAGCGCCGTCCCAATGAGCCAAGAAGAATCCAGCCAATGCAGGAAACAATCAAGCCTAAGGCAAATAAAATCGGATAAGGAAATAAGAAATAAATCGAGGTGGCGGTAATAAAAAAACCGATGTAAGTATAAACCAGGTTCATGATACGAACTGAAAAACGGTCGTCAATATCACTTAGGCCTGCAGCCACCACACCCAAGGTTAAAGGAATAGTCGCCAGTTGTTGCCCCATAAAATAAGGTACAAAAGCAGTACCTGCGAATGCAATCACCATGCGCAGGTTATACATGAAAGTAGTGTTATACGTCGCTTGTTTAAGACGTGTGAGCCAAGATTTCAAATTATGTCCTTACCACAAAGTGATCTATGCATCAGTGATGTGAATTATGTGATTTTTCACTCTCCATTCTGAGAAATAATACTATGTACAGTGTAAGCTTGTCTTTAAAGCCGCCATTTAAAAATTAAATATCAATATGTCTGAACAACAGTCTACTCAACAATATTCTACGACATGGATCATGCTGCTGGCATTACTGACTTCACTCGGTCCACTTTCCATCGATATGTACTTGCCGGCATTGCCACAAATGGCCAATGACTTTGGGATCAGTACCCAGATGATGGCCAATACTTTACCTGCCTATTTTTTAGGTCTGGCCTTAGGCCAACTGATTTATGGTCCTTTAAGCGATCGAATTGGCCGTAAACCGCCCCTTTATTTGGGTTTGGTGCTTTATATCTTAGCAAGTATGTTATGTGTCTTTGCAACCGATGAATGGAGCTTAATTGCAGCGCGTATTTTACAGGCAGTTGGGGGCTGTGTCGGGGTAGTGATTGCACGGGCTGCCATTCGTGACCGTTTGGACATGCAAGCTTCTGCGCAAGCCTTTGCCAGTATGATGATTGTAATGGGGATTGCACCGATTATTGCCCCCAGCTTGGGTGCAATCGTATTGAAGTTTTTTGCCTGGCAAGCAGTCTTTGTCTTTTTAACGCTGATGGGCATAATCTGCTTGCTGTGCGTACACTTTTTCTTTAAAGAAAGTCTGACGCCCGAACGCCGTTTAAAAATGAATATAAGCCAGATATGCAATTTATATGCTGTGATTTTTACCGATCGTAGTTTTAGATTACCGATGCTGGCAGGCTGTTTTTCGGGTGGCGTATTATTTTGCTATATCAGTTCATCGGCTTCGGTATTGATGGATGATTATGGTTTGAATCAGCAGCAATTCGCTTATGCCTTTGGTTTAAATGCCTTTGGTATTATGTTGTTATCTACGCTAAATAAAAAACTGGCACATCAATTTTCGGTACTTGGTCGTTTGAAAATAGGTGGGGTGCTTCAGCTGATAGGCGCATCTATTTTGTCCATTTCCGGTCTGATCGGTCAGATCCCATTGTGGATGGTGCTCTCAGGCATGTTTTTGGCGGTTGCGGGTATTGGCTTTACAGGACCGAATGCTATGGCCTTGGCAATGTCGGAACAAGGATCGCGTGCAGGAACTGCCAGTGCCATTATGGGGAGCATGCAGTTTGCCTGTGGTTTACTCGGTGGTGTGATCCTGAATTTCCTGATTTGGAATTCACTTTTAAATATGGGCTTGGTGATGCTCATGTTTGTAGCTATAACTTTGCTGGCGATCATGCAATTAAATCCGCCTGCATCCCATGAGCAAGCAAAAACTTAAGATTAAAAGCTAAAACAAAAAATTGTAATAAAAAGAGACTTAAATAGAAGATTAAAGGTCTCTTTTTATTTTTAGATTAATTGAACCGGCTTATTTATCCCAATTACTCATCCAGAAATACGGTAAATTCTTCAATCGCAATACGTGGGGTAATAAAGGTGTTTACGATATTGTCCGGATCGGCATAACCCAAGGCAACTGTACAAACCAGTTCTTCATCTTCAGGGGCATTCAGTACGTCCAGTACGATGGGATGAAAGTGATTCCAGGCTGCTTGAGGGCAGGTATCCAGACCACGCGCTTTGGCCGCGATCATGACATTTTGAATCATCATGGAAATATCCATTTTAGAACCAATACCCATAATTTTATTTACAGTAAAATATAGAGCGACAGGCGCATCGAATAACTGAAAGTTGCGCAGTTGTTGGTGCGCCATTTTTTCTTTTTCGCCTTTTTTATATTTAATAATCCGTATAAACCCCAGCCATTTTCACGGCGACGCTCAATAAAGGGCGAAATCCAGTTTTCAGGATAATAGGCAAAAGTCTCTTGGTATCGGTTTGCAAGTTCGGGTTGGGTAGCCAGTTCAATCTGTGCTTTACATACCCGTTCAACCATTTCATCACGTTTTTTCCCCGTCACTACATAAACTTTCCAAGGTTGTGTATTGGTTCCTGAAGGTGCCCGACTCGCCACAGTTAAAATGTCTTTAATAATTTGCGGATCAACTGCTTTATTTAAAAAAGCCCGTACAGAATGACGTGAAGTAATCGCATCATCAACATGGCGAACTTGTTGCAAATTCATAAAAATTCCTTTTGAAATGAGTTTTTTAGAACGAAGTCCTATATACATTAGTCTAATATTTGAACCTGCGACTATGTACAATTTTTTCATAAGTTAAAGAATATATTCAATATTTTAAAGAAATATTTAAAAAACAAGATTGTTTTTTAATCATTGTTCAAGAAAACTGATTTTAATAAAGTAGAGAACTTGATAGATTGTTTGCAACATATCGTTTACATATGTTGTACTTTTATAATACGTTAAGCTTTTTTCACTGTACTAATAAGCAGAAAATGCAATGATTTTTAAAGCTTTTTAAAATTTTAAATCATGATTTTTCATTGATTTTTCGAGTTTTTAAGGGTCAGTTATGCACGGATGCGAAATATTTAAATTGGAGATTAGAATGAGTCGCTTACTCAACGGTAAATTTATGGCTAAAAGTTTAGCATTAGCAGTGACTGCTGTAATGGTAAGCACAGCACATGCAGGAAAAGCTGAGCAACAACAAATTCAAGAACTACGTCAAGAAGTTGAAACATTAAAATCTTTAATTCAACAGCAACATCAAGTTCAACAACAGCAGCAAACTCAAATTGAGCAAGTTAAAGCTCAACCTGTTCAACTTGCAGCAGCACCAGTAGCTAAAACTGAAGCACCAGCGACGGGCTTTAAAACAAAATCGGGCGCAAGTGTAAACCTATATGGTTTCGTTCGTGGTGATGCCAACTATATTATTGAAGGTGCAGATGATGACTTCGGTAATGCTGCTAAAGTTGGCAATGGTACCGTTGGTTCCGTAAATGATAAGTTGCGCGCTACAGCTAAAACCACCCGTATCGGTTTAGATTTTAGTTCGCCAGTAGGTGATGCAAAAGTCGGTGGTAAAGTTGAAGTTGATTTTGCAAGTGCGGCTGAAAACTTACGTATCCGTCATGCTTATTTGACCTATAACGACTGGTTGTTTGGTCAAACCACTTCTAATTTCTTGTCAAATCATGCGCCTGAAATGATTGACTTTGCTACAAACATTGGTGGTGGTACAACACGTGTTCCACAAGTACGCTATGGTCTTAAACTCGCTCCTGCCACTCAATTATTTTTCTCTGCTGAAGAGGGCGATAGCTCTGCTACAGATATCAAATACCGTCTGCCAAACTTAACCGCAAAATTAACTCAAGGTTTTGCCGATGGTAAAGGCTCAGCATCAGCACGTGCTTTAGTTGAAAATTATAAATCGACGACAGCAGACGATAATAAAACAGGTTGGGGGATTGCTGCTGGCGTAAATTATCAAATCACTGATCCTTTAAAAGTGTCTGCCGATGTTTCACATGTAGTGGGTAATAGTAATTACTTATATGGCAGTAATAGTGCGTATTCTGTAGTCAATGGTGATATTGAGCAGAATGAATTTACAGCAGTACAAGTCGGTGCGACTTACAAGATTTCTCCTCAATTACGCTCAACCTTGGCTTATGGAGCAATCTTTGCTGATGATGGCAATGATTATGCTACAGCTAATTCAACTGCACTTGTAGCAAATGAGAAAGTTCAACAAGCGTGGATTAACTTTATTTATTCACCGGCTGCACCGATTGACTTGGGTATTGAATACGTCAACGGTAAACGTGATACTTTTGCCGGACAGTCATTTAAAGATAACCGTGTAGGCTTAATGGCGAAATACAATTTCTAATCAAAAAATTAGACAGCAAAATAAAAAAAGAGGCGATTTATTCGCCTCTTTTTATTTCTAGTTGGAAAAATATGAGTAGTTGTTTATAAAAGCTATATATTTAATAAATTAAAATATAAAAAGTCCGATTGTGGGTAATAGGCAAAATTGTAAATAAATAGAGACATTAATAACAAAATTTGGATAATATACGCTCTTTTTGAACATTACTTGGCGTGATAGCTTTATCATTGCTGAAAATGCATGTTTATTTTTGCGTATCCTGCAAAAAATGGCATGATGAGGACTAGAAGCTTTAAATGAGACGATCTCTCATGAGTAAGCGGGTTAGTAGGGATTTAAGGAAATGTTCTTTCTTTGAATTCCAAAAATATAATAACTTGCGTCGTCTCTTTTTTATTTTTCCATCTATATGGAAAAATAATCTCCTTGTCTATGGTTTCATCAAAAAATGAATTTTTTATTCCTTTTTGTTGTACAGCTTTTATTTTGTTTGGTCTTTGCCAAATGGTTCTTGAGATTTTTTAATCAAGAAAATACTAAGGCTATAGAACAAAAAGAATCCAACTATTTTATGGACAATGATGATGGAATTTACTTTTAATGCCTTTTATACGCTCATTGCAGCGGTAATCGTTCTTTTATTAGGACGGTTTCTTGTCAATAAAATTGATTTTTTAAGACGCTACAATATACCCGAACCAGTGGCGGGCGGCTTAGTTGCTGCAATTGCTTCACTATTTGTGCACAATATTTGGGGTTTGAGCATCTCTACAAGTACTGAACTCCAAACCAGTTTTATGCTGATTTTCTTTGCATCCATTGGTTTAAGTGCAAACTTTGCCAAGTTGAAAGAAGGTGGTTTAGGTCTGGTGATTTTCCTGGTTTGTGTGGCTTCATTTATTATCGTGCAAGATTTTGTCGGTATTAGCTTAGCGACTTTACTAGGAATCGATCCTTTAATTGGCTTAATTGCGGGTTCAATTACCTTGACAGGCGGGCATGGTACAGCGGGTGCCTGGGGTGAGATTTTAGAAGTTGAACATGGCATTCAAGGTGCTTTAGCTTTGGGCATGGCCAGTGCGACTTTTGGTTTAATCATTGGCGGCATCATTGGCGGTCCTTTGGCCAAAATGTTGATTAACCGTCATCAGCTTGCCCAGCCACGTAGCAATAAGCAAATAGAAGACCGTGATTCAACACTCAATGCAGATACAGATTCAACTGAATTTACCCAATTTGAATATCCGCATCAGGTGCGTTTAATTACGGCTGATAATGCGATTACCACTTTAGGTATGTTTGCGGCATGTTTAGCTTTTGCTGAATTCATGACTGGCTTTAGTAAAGGAACCTGGTTTGAACTTCCGACCTTTGTATGGACTCTCGCCGGCGGTGTAATTCTGCGAAATGTCCTGGAAGGGGTATTTAAAGTTGGAATTTTCGATCGTGCAATTGATGTATTCGGAAATGCCTCGTTATCGCTTTATCTCGCTATGGCATTACTGTCTTTGAAGTTATGGCAATTGTCTGATTTGGCTGGTCCACTGGTTGTCATTCTGGGTGCGCAAACATTAACCATGGCACTTTATGCAGCATTTGTGACTTTCCGCGTTATGGGTAAAAACTATGATGCTGCCGTACTTTCTGCAGGACATTGTGGTTTTGGTATGGGTGCGACACCTACTGCTGTAGCGAATATGCAAGCCATTACCAATATGTATGGCCCTTCGCATAAGGCATTCTTGATTGTTCCGTTATGTGGGGCATTCTTTGTCGATTTAATTAACGCCACTGTCATTCAGGTGATTCTTAAGTTTTTTGTATAAGTCTGAATGTATTTCTAAAAAGCCCTAGCAATCTAGGGCTTTTTTATTATTGAACATTATAAAAAGGTCAGAATGAGCTGGTAGGCCATGAAACTGCCCATTAAGCTCAGCCAGACGGGTAGCTTGGTTTTGAGTAAGGCGATGACTACAGCAACAAATATAAGATCAGTGATCTGTACAATATAATGCTCTGCCATTTGTATGACCATACAAAGCAGAAGTCCCACCACAGCCGCATTGATTCCTACAACCGCATGACGAATATAAGTCTGATTCATTAACCATGACCAGTAGGGTAAGGTTCCAAAAACAAGAAAAAAGGAGGGCAGGAATATAGCTAATGTAGCGACACAGGCATTCAGGATCGGATATGGGGTTAAAGGTGTGAGTGCACCCACATAACTGGCAAAGCTAAATAAAGGACCAGGCATCAGCTGGGCCAAGGCATAACCTAAATCAAAGTTCTCGGCAGACATTAAACCAGTTGCAACGAAATCTTGATGTAAAAAAGGCAGAATGATATGTCCGCCCCCAAAAACCAGAGAAGCGCTACGATAGAAACTTTCTACAACTTGTATGAATACATTGCTTTGCTGCAAGCTCAGAAAGAGAAAGATAAAAAAAGGTAATACAAAAAGAATGATCCAGAAATAAGCATTTGATCTTTTTGTAGAAGAGATCGTATCTGTTAAAGAAGAGGCTTCCACTTTGTTTTCTTTGGCAGGAGTAATTTTTTGTGTGAAGAATATGCCCAACCATGCCGCGATAAAAATCACTATGATTTGATTCATCGGCAGGGAAACCGTGTAAATAAAGATTGTGGAACAGAGCATTAAAATGTATTGCCAGATTTGGGTACAAAAGCTTTGAAGCATTTGCCAGAAAGCCCATGTCACCACAGCCAAAACAATAAGTTGAATACTATGAAAAAATGCTGAAGAAAGCAGCGGTGAAAATTGTTGGCCTAATATTGCTACCGTAATCATTAATATTGCGGAAGGTAGAGTAAAACCTAACCATGCAAGTATTGCACCTCCATAGCCTTTTTTCACATAGCCAATCGCCAAACCCACTTGGCTGCTGGTTGGTCCAGGTAAAATTTGTGCCAAAGCAACCAGTTGTGCATATTGTTGGTCATCTAACCATTTTAATTGCTTCACAAAGGTGTGATGAAAAAACACCAGATGCGCAACAGGACCCCCAAATGCAAGGCAACCTAATTTTAGAAAAGTTAGGAAAATAGTGCGATAATGAAGGGATGGCATAGATAAATTCATTAAGGTCGATCTTTTAAAGTTTAATATTTTTTGATGGCAGTTTAACGAAATACTACAATGTGAAAAACATATAGTTCTTAAACTGTACGACTTTTAAAAGATAAGCTGATCAATCTTTGGGTGGTTCATGATAAATATCAAATTTGGTTATATTGCTTTAGCTGTAATAAGTGTAGCGGGATGCCAAAGTGTTCCGCATTCTAAGCTTACTGTAGGCTCTACAGGCTTATCTGAATCTCCCAGTGTGGATGCACAAGTACATGCCGATCGCATTAATTTTAAAAAATTAAAAAAACAAGAAAATCGTCCAATTGTTGCTTTGGTACTGGGTAGTGGCGGTGCACGCGGCTATGCGCATATTGGTGTAATTCAAGTATTGGAACAACAAGGCATTCATCCTGATTTTATTGTGGGTACCAGCGCAGGAAGTATTGTAGGTTCAATTTATGCCAGCGGTAAAACTGCGAATGAGTTACGTGATATTGCGTTAAATATGAAAGCTCAGGATGTACGTGATGTAAAACTGGATCTAAAAGGTTTTTTTGACGGCAAAAAAGTTGAAAACTACGTCAATCAACAAGTGAATAATACTCCGTTAGAATTACTTAAAACGCCCATGTATGTGGTAGCGACAGAATTAAAAGAAGGCAAAAAAGTGGTCTTTAATTATGGCAACACCGGGCAGGCAGTGCGCGCTTCAGTGTCTATTCCCAGCATGTTCGTTCCCACTAAAATTGGCGCAGATGAATATGTTGATGGTGGCTTGGTCAGTCCTGTACCTGTAGATGTGGCACGTGACCTGGGTGCAGATATCATTATTGCAGTAGACATTTTGGCTCAACCCATGCATACCGAAACCAGTAATGTTTGGGGCTTGTTTAACCAAAACATTAATATTATGCAGAATCATTTAGCCAGAGAAGAACTTAAACATGCAGATATTGTAATTCAGCCTGATTTAAGAGAAAAAGCACATATTTTTGATGTTAGAGGCCGTGAAATGACTATCCAAGCCGGTGCTGAAGCAACGTTCAATCAATTAAATGCTATTTCGATTGTATTTAGTCAAAAACACTATTCAACTGCAACTCCAATTCAACAATTGAGTGTGCATGATTAATTGGAAGTTTAAATAAAATGAATGCTAGAACGAGGTATAAATTTTTATCATGAAGCCTTGTTCCTGTTTTTAATGGGGTCATGAGTATTTTAGTTTTGATTGATAAGCAAGCAAATTAAGCTGGGTTTTATTGTAAAGATAAATTAATTAACTGCTATTGCTGGGTAAAATTAATTAAGTGCCTAAAAGTTTTATAATATACTATTTTTATATTAATATGTTTTTGTTCAATTGTTTAAGTTTACCACTGAGTTAAAAGTTAATACACTCAATTTTATTAGAGTCAATATGAAATATATTTCTATAAGGGGTGTCAAATGAATAACAGCAGGATGAATATAGAAACAATTAGCATCGGGCATAAAGTCAAAATGGCAACAATGGAACATCTTGTTTTTACAGTGACTGCAGAAAATCCGGATGGTTCCTTAAGTATTGAAACACAGCTCGATCAGCAGAAGGTGCTCAGTTATGGCAATATTTCCAGAGAGATGTTACGTAAAATCGCTTCTTAATCTTATTTAGCAGACTGTATTCTATTATTGAACCATTAAAGTCTTAAAAGAATATCTGTAAATAGATTTTTATTGAGTCTTAATTATATTCACTAGCTCATTATTTAAAAATGGAATGCTTTAAAATTTATGCAAATGTATTTTTTGTAGTCGATTTTTGAGTATTTATTCTATAAAACAGGAATAAATTAAAAATATAGTAGATACAGTATGTTAAATAAACAGTTATATATTTTTTTGAATGATACTAAAATCACTATAAATAATAATGATGATTTTATTGCCGATTTTGACATTCTATTTCGTAGAAAGACGATATAATAATGGCTTAATACTATTGTCTATCCAAGAGTCTAGAGAACGCGATGTCCCCATTAGATCAAATTGCTCCAGCATTAGATGACCAGTCTGAATTAACTATGTCGGTTTTGATGACCCCAGATATGGCTAACTTTTCAGGTAATGTTCACGGTGGAACAATTTTAAAATTGTTGGATCAAGTCGCATACGCATGTGCCAGCCGTTATTCAGGGAGTTATGTGGTGACTTTGTCGGTTGATAAAGTCAATTTTAAAGAACCGATTCATGTGGGAGAATTAGTCACTTTCCTTGCTAGCGTGAACCATGTAGGGCGCACCTCTATGGAGATCGGGATTCGTGTAGAGGCGCAGAATATTCAAAAACGTACGATTCGCCACACCAATAGCTGTTATTTCACTATGGTTGCTGTAGATGAAAATGGTAAGCCACAACAGATTCCAGCGCTCAATTTAGATAATGACTGGAAGCGTTGCCGTTTTGAAGCGGCTGAACATCGCAAAGTAGCGCGTCTGCAAGAAAATCATCATCCATCCTGTAGTATTTATAAGAAAAATTCACAATGTTAATAAATATCAAATGAAAAAAGACCGCTACTTAGCGGTCTTTTTTTGATATGAAATGAGGCGGGATGTCTGTACAACTCAACTCAATCGGCATAATATAAAACGATACGTATCGTATCGTTTTGGTGATTTTATGACTGAAGTAGAGAAAACGTCACGTCGTAAGCAATGTATTTTGAATGCAGTGACTTTAGCATTAGAAGAATATGACTATAGTCATTTGACTGTAGAAGATATTGCTGCTCGGGCAGGGGTCGGAAAATCAACAATTTACCGCTGGTGGAAGCATAAATCTGATTTGGTTTTCGATGCCTTTAAAGAACACACCGCTTCTGTATTTGAATTGGATTTTCAACAAAGTTTGCAATTTAATCTGAATCAGCAGCTTTTAAAGTTGTCGCATGCATTGAATCATCCTGTTGGACGGGCACTGTTGGTTGTCATGGCAGAGCATCGTGAAGCTGCGGGCGAATTCTTTAAACAGTATTTATTGCCGCGTCGTGAGCAAACCCGCAAGCTGATTCAAATCGCCATTCAACGTCATGAAATTATTGCTGACTATCCATTTGAGCTGATGTTAGATGCGCTGTATGGCCCTATTCATTATCAGATTATTTTCTTCAATCGTATGCCCGATGAAACGTATATTCAAAATCTTGTGGGTTTGCTGATGCAACCCGTTGTGATTCAAAAGTAGCGCTGCGCTACACTGAAGTGGGTCATTATGTCTGCAACGAACACCGGGCGTTTATGGAATCGCTCTTTTCTATTGTGTCTGTTCAATAACCTGTTTTTATTTACGTATTATTATGCGCTATTGACCATTTTGCCGATTTACATCATGAAGCATTTAGGTGGAACGGTCAAAGAAGCAGGTTTGGCACTCACTTTATTTCTGCTGTCTTCAATTGCAGTTCGCCCATTTTCCGGATTAATTATTGAAAAATTGGGAAAAAAAATATCCTTTCGCGGTTCCGAATTTTTATTTGTTCTTTTTTCTTTTAGCTATCTGTTTGCAGATAGCATGTGGGCTTTACTGATTATTCGCTTTGTTCACGGCATTTGGTTTAGTGTATTAACCACCGTCACCGTGCCGATTGCCAATGATTTTATTCCGGATCATCGTAAAGGTGAGGGCATGGGCTATTTTGTCATGTCGACCAATCTTGCCGTGGTCTTTGGCCCCTTGATTGCCTTAACCGTGCTTCAATTTACCGACTTTATGATGCTGTTTGCCATTTTAAGCGCTGTGATCTGTCTGGGCTTTATTTTTTGCTTAATGGTGCCGGTACAAGAAAATAAACTCGACAAGTTACCTAACACGGTAGAAGAAAAACGTTTAGGTTTTCATGATATTATTGAAATGCGCGCAGTTCCGATTGGCTTTGTAGCCTTGCTAACTGCATTTGCCTATTCCAGCATTATGAGCTTCATTACCGCATATAGTGAATCTAAGGATTTACTCGCCTATACCAGTTTATTTTTTATTGTATTCGCAATTTCCATGATTGTAGTAAGGCCGTGGGTTGGAAAAATTTATGATTGTAGAGGTGCCAGCGCCGTCATTTATCCTTCGTTTATTTTCTTTGCTTTAGGCTTGGTGGTGGTGAGTTTTATTTCAAACCAATGGATTCTTTGGCTATCTGCTATATTTATTGGGATTGGCTATGGCTCCTTATTTCCCTGTTTTCAAACTTTAGCGATTCAATCTGTGCCCAAGCAGCGAATGGGACATGCAGTCTCGACCTTTTTCACCTTGTTTGATTTAGGCATGGCGATTGGTTCGGTAGTTCTTGGTTTGATCATTGCGAGTTATGGTTATCAAATGACTTATCTATTTTGTGCTGTCATTACTGTGGCAACCTTGTTTGTCTATAAATACTCAGTGGCATCAGCAGCAGTTCAACAACCCAAATAAAGAGGTATGGCCGTGGAATTACGTCATTTACGCTATTTCGTTGCAGTGGCAGAAGAGCTGAACTTTACCAAGGCGGCACAACGCATGTGTACGGTACAGCCCTCTTTAAGTCAGCAAATAAAAGATCTTGAACAAGAAGTCGGAGTGCAGTTGTTGATTCGGTCAAATCGTAAAGTTGAACTGACTGAAGAAGGCAAAGCATTTTTAAAAGAGGCCCTGTTAAGTTTGGAACATGCTGAGAAAGCTATTCAGGATGCCCGTCAAATTGCCAACTTAAACAAAGACCAGCTGAATATTGGGTTTGTGCCGGTAGCGGAAATGAAAATTTTCCCTTATATCATGCCAAATATTCGTGCACACTTTCCTGATATCAAAATTAACTTTCACAGTATGACCGATGCAAATCAGTTCAAGGCGTTAAAGAAAGGCGATATTGATATTGCTTTTACCCGCTATATTGATGAGTCGAGTGAACTTGAACATGTACAAATTTTTAGCGAGCCTTTGGCTTTAATTATTCCAAAAGATTCGCCTATAGCAGAGCAACGTCACGTCAGTATCAAGAGTTTTAACGATCAAGACTTCATTATCAGTGATGAAATTGCTTCACCTCAATTATATAAAATTATTACCGACTTTTTCAAGCAATCCAAAGTGAATGTCAATGTGGTACAGCAATCAACCAATATTTTATTGAATGTAAATTTAGTTGGGATGGGTGTGGGGTGGAGTCTGGTACCGGCTTACGTTATTCCACTGTTAGGGGATAAAATTGTAGTGAAAAACACCATTGAGCCTTTGCCGATGATTGACCTATACGCAAGTTACCGTAAAGGTCAAAAGAATCAAGTCATTGAGCTGATTTTAAAAATATTGAAAGAACAGTTTTATATGGGATTCTTTTAAAAAATTAAAAACCTAGATGTTGCGTCATGTTTTAATAAATAAAAGATATCGCGCAACATCAGAGTGTTTCATAAAACAATCCTTTGCATTACAACGATTCACAGAACAACAATGCACAAACTGTTTTAGCGCTTTATACTCAATAATTAAAACAACAAGATAGATTGAACAAAAATGATGAAGCTCTATAACAATACTCAATCACGTGGAATGACGCTTTTTCCTTTGCTAAAAGAACTGGCAATTGAAGATCAGATTGAACAGATCCAAGTTCCCTATGAAGACATGCACCAGGCTGAATATTTAAAGATTAATCCTATGGGAAAAGTGCCATGTCTGGTCGATCAAGGAATCGTGGTTTCAGAAGTGGCGGCAATATTTACCTATCTGGCCGATAAATACAGTGAAAAAGGTTTGGCGCCGGCATTAGATGATCCTAAGCGTGGTGCATATTTGAAATGGATGTTCTTTTGTCATGGCCCCTTGACCGAATATATGGACTTAAAAAGTCTTGAGGTGTCTAAAGAACAAATTGAAAAGAGAAAAACCGGCTTGGCTTTTGGTCATGAGGAAACTTTATTCGCTTTCCTAAAACAGGGAATGTAACAGGCCAACCCATATTTGCTCGGCGAGAAAGTTTCAGCAGCAGATTTATATCTGGCTTACTGGCTGGTTTTTGCCATCTCTTTTAAAATCTTGCCTTATCTGGATGAGTTCAAGCCTTTTATTCAACTGATTGGAAGCCGGGATTCGATGAAAGATGTACCGTGGTTTCAAAAAATAAATGCCTAAAATGGTTTTTCTTTCATTTATGCAAAATCAATAACGACTTGAACACCTATTCTTATCTAACTAGACCTAGGACGAAAGAATATTATGATCCTGTGAATAATGTTCGAGTTATCGTAGATTTCAAAACAGGTTGAGTTGTAACGCCAATGAAAGGAAAAACATAATGGAGGAAAATATAGAGCTTGCTGAATCATTATACAAAAGGATTTCAGTTATTCTTTTAAAAGAATGGGATCCTATTGGTGTGCAAAATTTTCCAGAAGCATTTAATGAATATGATAGCTATGTTATGCCATTGTATAAAATGCTGATAGATAAAAAACCATTACAAGATATATTCGAGTATTTAGTTTGGGCTGAGTCACAGCATATGGGTTTAAGCATTGTTGATAGGCAGCATACTCATCTTGTTGCTGAAAAATTGAAAGGTCTCAGCGACTAATTTAATTCTGTGATTAATTTTGTTTAGTTCCGTCTTTATAATTTGGAACACTAAACTAGTTAATTTTAGTTATTAGAAACCTAAACAATTATTCATTCGTGAATAATTGGTTTTTTCTTTGTCTAAGAAAAGCAAGAACGGATGTCCAGTTATATACGCCTTTAGGTGTTCATTTTGATAGAAATATGCAATTTACATCGCTAAAGAATTTAGATAAAAACAAGACCACGCTTTCACGTGGTCAGATCTTTTAATATCATTCAGTTGAATGATTATTTTACGTGGAGCTTTTTGAATAACTGCTGGCTCACGTGGTCTAAAGTTTGTGGAATTGCAAGTGCGGCCACAAAACGGTCAGGGCGTAAAATCACAACCGACTCTGATGTTTTACCAAACCAGGTACGGATATCGGTACCAATATCGCCTAGGGTAATCACGCCGTCAAATTTCTTGCGATTTTCATTGCCAAACTGAACTTCAGGAATGATCTGAATAAATTTAACACCTAAATTTTTCCAGACTTGCATGGTGGTCGCACTGAGTCCCCATTGTGGATCCACACCCCAAGCAATAATGGCAAAGTCGTTACCAATCACGTCATCCAGTAAAACTTTTTCACCAGACTCAAGTTTTACCTGCGGCTGGATAAACATTTTACCGATTGGAGATTCTTTTTTACCATCTGCAAGCAAGGCACCGTCATTATATTTTGGCATTGGTTTAAAACGCATTTCAAGCAAATACTGTTTAATTGGCTTGATGTAATTCAATGCGTAGGCAATACCGTCACGGACAAAACCTTGCCATTTTTTAGGTGGTGCAAGCACATGACCTGCCATCACAGAAAGATCAATCATCGCTTTGGCATGGTCTTTACGTTCAATCTGGTAAGAATCCAATAAATCAGCAGTTGCTTTACCTTGTACCACGAGCGCAACTTTCCAAGCCAGGTTAAAGGCATCACGCATACCGCTGTTATAACCCTGACCTTGCCATACCGGCATAATATGTGCTGCATCACCGGCAAGTAAAATACGGTCGACACGGAATTTATCCGCAATACGTGCATTGTGTGTGTAAACACGCTGACGAATCACTTCAATATTTTCAGCATTTGGTAGAACTTTGGACAACAATTTTGCGATATTTTCTGGCTGGCTTAACTCTTCCTGAGTTTCACCCGGCATCACCATAAATTCGAAACGACGAATACCATGCGGAAGCGCAGCAGATACATAAGGACGTACTGGGTCACAACATAAGTAAATATGCGGAGTCGCTAAAGGATCATTTTCAATGTCGATTACGATCCATTGGTTCGGTGCAGTTTTGCCATCAAAAGCAATATTCAAAGTACGACGTACAATTGAGTTACCACCATCACAGGCAATTAAATATTTTGCTTGAACAGTTTCTTGTTTCTGGTTTTTATCTTGAATCTTCAGCGTTACGCCATTTGCATCTTGGCTAAATTCATTCAGCTGACGTGAAAAAAGCACTTCAGTTTTATCGTATTGCTTCAAACCTTGCAGTAACACATTGTCAACTTGAGGCTGAATAAATGCATTACGACGTGAGAAACCAAATTCACGGGTAAGCGGTTGAATGTCAGCGAAACAACGACCTTTAGGAGTCAGGAAACGCATCGCATGGTTCGGTGTAGTATGCGGCAATACTTGATCGACTAAACCAAGTGATTGAATGGTACGTAAAGATTCATCATCAATACCAATGGCACGTGGGTAGTCAATTAAACTATCCAGCTGCTCGATAATAGTGACCTGAACACCTTGTTTACTTAAATAGTTCGCAATTGTTAAACCAACCGGACCTGCGCCCAAGATTGCCACTTCAGTGGTGTAATTTGTTTTGTTGCTCATAGCGAATGTCCATTCAATCAATTCACATTTAACTGTATTAACGGTGAATTTGAGGGTCTAAACAAGCTAGGCCATAGTAGATATGTTGAATGAAAACAAAACAGAGAGAATTTTATTAATATTTTAAATATTTGAAAATTAATGATTATATGTATATTTAACTATATAATTTTTTAAATGAATGATCATTTATTTCTATCATTTATACAAATCTTTCCTAAAATAAAAAAGCTGAATTATTAACATAATTCAGCTTTGATCTCTAAAATATTAACTTGAGCGAACAAGGTGGGGGCAATAATTTAGAGATCGAGTTTTAAGGTTATTGTGCAGGTTTAGCCGGTGCTTCTTCTACAGCGACTTCTGAAGCAGGTTGAGCTGATGTAGGCTTGGCAGCAGCACTTTCAGAGCTTACAGTGTCCGGTTGTTCTTGAGTAGAGACAATCACTTTTTCTTCTTGAGGTTGTTTATCAGCACTAGCGGCAAAGGTGGTTGCAGCAGCAATGGTAAAAGTAGAAGCAAGTAATAGTTGAGTTAATTTCATTTTAGGCATCCTTTATTCTTTAAAAAAGTGATTAGATCCATATTTATCATCACATAAATATGGACAGGGCTCATGCTAAAGAGCCTAGGACAGGGGAGCAATCAAAGCAACAAAGTGAAACAGGTCGGTTAACATAAAAATCACAAGTAAGGATTTGCTGTACATTTACTGTAAAAATTACTTAAAAAGAGGCATAAAAAATGTATAGAGATATTTCTAGATCAGCTTTCTGAGAGTGTGTTTTTACTTAAAATAAACAAATCACCAGAGAATGACGGTTTTTAATAAAATTGCTGAATAGATTAAATGTAAATAAATTTTTCAGATTACGAGTGGGTTTTTGATCACTTTGCATTTGGAATGCAGTAAAAAGAGTGTGTTAATACTGAACTTAATTTAGACATTTAATTCATTTATATAAGTAAAATTTAATTATCCCACTGTTTAATTTTTTAAATAAGATGAATACGTTGCCAGAGCGAAAGGAAAAAATTAAAGTGAAGTGTTATGCAGTTCAGTTGTGTGAATTGCTCTTATCACAATGTTTATTAATTTTCCCTCCATGTATAGCGAGTAAGTTTTGAAACTGATTTCTCCCACAAAAGCTGTCCCTACGCATATCATTTCCGGATTTTTAGGTGCTGGAAAAACCACCTTGCTTCAACATTTACTCAGTCAAAAACCTGAAAATGAAGTTTGGGCAGTGCTCATGAACGAGTTTGGACAAATTGGGGTGGATCAGCAGTTATTACCGCAAACCCAAGGTTATGAAGTTAAAGAACTCTTAGGCGGCTGTCTCTGTTGCAGTAGTCAATTACCCATGCAAATCGCTTTATCACGGTTATTGTCAGAGAGTAAACCGGATCGCTTGTTTATCGAACCGACTGGTTTGGGACATCCTGCACAATTACTGGAACAGCTGACCGAACCGCATTGGCAGCAAAATATTGCGATGCGGGCTTTAGTCACGGTGGTGGATGGTTCGCGTTTGCATGATGCTGATTGGAGCAAGCAAAACCTGTATGCAGATCAGCTAAAAGCTGCCCAAATTCTTGTGGTATCCCATGCTGATATCATGGACGTTGCAGATCGCCAAGCTTTGGAAGTATTGAAGAAAGAATATCAGGCTTATCAGCAAACTTGGCTGATGAGTGGGCAAGCGCATATTACACTTGAACAAATTGATATCTTATATGTATGTACGGAACGTAAAATTCAGCCGCTGCTTAAAATTCAAAAAACATATACTGCAAGACAAATTTTGCCTGAAATTAAACAGTTGCCTTATCACTATGTCGAGACCACGCAAGGCTATAGTGTGGCAGGTTGGAAATTACCCAAACGTTGGCAATTCGATTTCTATCTTTTATTGGATTTGCTGTGTGAACAACAAGATTGGCTGCGTATTAAAGCAATTTTTAATACCAATCAGGGCTGGAAAACCTTCAACTTCAATCCGGAGCAATTTAATTATCAGTCCTCAGAGGAGGGTATAGATAACCGCATTGAAATCATTGTACGAGATCAGCGTGATTGGCAATATTTTGAAGATCAATTGTTACAATGTCAGCTGAATTTGGATGAAACGGATAAAACAACTCAGCAAAAGTAGTGCAAATCTTATATGCTAAGCGCCAAATTTGAGGACTCTTTTATGGCGCTTAAAGCAACAATTTATAAGGCTGATTTGAATATTGCCAATATGGATGATCATCAATATGCTGATTATCAACTGACTATGGCTCAACATCCATCCGAAACCATTGAGCGATTGATGGTGCGTATTTTGGTCTATGCGCGTTTTGCTGATGAAGCCCTAGAATTTACCAAAGATCTGTTTGAAACCGATGAACCGGCATTGTGGCAAAAAGACTTAACCGGTCAATTGGTCAAATGGATTGAAGTCGGTAGTCCCGATGAAGATAAAGTTAAAAAAGCCAGCGCACGTTGCAAGCAAGTCGCAGTGGTGACTTATGGGTCTTCAGTCGATGAATGGTATAAACGCAATAGCAAATTAAAAACTTTAAGAAATGTTGAAGTGTGGAAATTGTCTACAGCAACAACAGATGCACTAGCACAATTATGCGCACGTACCATGCAATTACAACTCAACGTTATGGATGGTGAATGGACGCTGATTGGCGAGCATGCACAAGTGGTAGTTGAATGGGAACAGTTACAGTAAATATAAGCAGGATGCGGGTTTAGGCTTGCATTCTGATCTCAAAATTGCGTATACCTTAAAAGAATAACAATGAGAGGGGTGAATAGTGCAGCCTGATTTATATCGTTTGCTTATAGCCCTGGGTATTGGTGCCATTATCGGTGCTGAACGTGAGTATCGCAGTAAATCTGCCGGCCTTCGAACCATGATCATGGTCAGTCTCAGTTCCTGTTTGTTTACCATGCTGTCTTTAAAAATTGGTATTGATAGTCCTGATCGAATTGCAGCCAATATCCTGACGGGTTTAGGTTTTGTCGGGGCAGGGGTGATTTTTAAAGATGAGAACCGTATTTCCGGGATTACCACTGCCACTACAATCTGGATGACTGCTGCCTTGGGAATGGCGGCAGGCGCAGGTTATGAACTGCTAAGCCTGGTTGCAACCTTGATTGTGCTGATCGTTTTAATTTTTCTAATCTATGTTCAGGAGCGAATAGAAGCCCTGAGTCATGCCCGCACCTATCGAATTATTTGTCCTTATCAACACAAGACTTTAGATCAGTATGAAGATTTATTTAGGACTTACGAGATGAAGGTGGTTCGCAGTGTGCAACATAAAACTGAACATCGAATGAGTGGCCGCTGGATTTTAATCGGCTCTGCTGAAAATCATAAAAAACTGACCGCTTATTTACTCAACGATTCGAATATCCAAGAGCTGAGTTTTTAAATATTGAAACCTTAAATCATCAAGAAATCAATGTAATCCGGTTTATAATAGCCATTGAAAATTGAGTAATCCGATCAGGTAAATGACGATGACAAATGAATTAGAAATTATTGATTTAAAAGTAGGTGAAGGTAAGGAAGCGGTTAAAGGCGCACTGATTACTACCCACTACACAGGCTGGCTGGAAGATGGTACCAAGTTTGATTCTTCTATTGACCGTGGCAGTTACTTTGAAACCGTGATTGGTACTGGTCGTGTGATTAAAGGCTGGGATCAAGGCATTATGGGCATGAAAGTAGGTGGCAAGCGTAAATTACTTGTCCCTGCGCACTTGGCTTATGGTGAACGGAAAATGGGTAAAGTAATTCCTGCAAACTCAAACCTAATTTTTGAAATTGAATTGTTTGACGTGAAAACCCGTGATTAAAATTTATTAATTTCCAATTAATAAATATCCTGCAAGATACAAGGATGAATCTTGCAGAATAGGTGAATAATTGTTTGAGTTTTCATTTTTTATAGCTACATTAGGTAACGGTTAAGCGTAATTTAAGGATGATTCGCTTTTTGGATAAGAACTATAATTTAATATATGTTTTGAAGTTTTTTATTATTGCATGGGTCTGCATATTCGCGTGTCAAAAATATGCATGGGCACAATATAATGCCGCGCCTGATTCTTATTATTTACAACAAAAATTACTCACTCCGTTTGAGTTTACTGAAACCAGTACCGTCCCCTTAAAAGGATCATGGGAGTATTATCCTCAACAGCTAATCGTTAAACCCAATGCAGTATTAAAATCTGAAACGGTAAGTTTACCGATTTCTTTTAAACAGCTGACGGGTACCAATAAAAACTACGGTACCTTTATTGGACATTTTAAAATACCGAAACAATATATTGGACGTCGTATTGCCATTTATATTCCCAACCAATATGGTGCTTACCGGATGTATTTAAATGGTGATTTCATACTACGTTTAGGGGAGGTGGGAAAAGATAAAATCAGTCACCGGACAGAAAATGTACCTAAAATAGCCTTTTTTGTCTTACAAAAAGAATATTTCACCCTGACCATTCAAGCATCCAATTTCAATACTCTGCATGGTGGTTTAGAAAATCCGATGCGAATTGGGCTAGGTACAACAATTTCTCGTCAGTTCCAGCAACTGATGATGAGTATTGGCCTGGTATGCGGTGCAGTATTAGGGATCGGTATCTTTACCCTGATGTTTTCAATTTTTCAGGGAAAAATCACGCGTAGCAGCATTAGAGTATTTGTGTTTGGTATTTTTATTTTGTTCCTTGCCTTACATAATTTATTTTCAGCACCTTATGCCTATACTACATTTACAAGTCTTAGCTGGATTTGGGGAGTACGATTAGAGTATCTGTTTACCTATTTTACAATCGCACTTTTTCTTACTTATATGTATTTGCTCAATTGGCGTTATATACATCCAATTGTTTATTTTGTCGCAATGTCAATATTTGTCGTTGATATTATTATCACCCTATTTACTGAACCGGAAATTTTTGAGTATTTAATATTTTATAGTTTTTTATTTAGTCCGGTGGTGCTATTAAATTTTGCTTACGGTTTTTATCGAACGGTGAAATTAAAAGAAAAATATTCGACGATTAACTTCTGGGCCGTAATTTTATTATGTACCACTTTTTTGCATGACTTTTTACTGACCCTTAATTTAATTGATTCATTTAACCTGTCTTTTATTTCAACCAGTTTTTATGCCTTGCTGATTATGTTTCAGCAATCCAAAAATTATGCAAAACATACTCAGTATATTGAGCAACTCAACAATAATTTACTCGAGCTGAATAGTTCTCTAGATCAGAAAGTGCAAGAGCGCACTTTGCAATTAAATCAGCTCAATCAACAGCTAGAGTTACAAATTCAAATTGATGCATTAACAGGCGCATTTAACCGCCGTGCTTTAAATGCTGAAATTCAGCGTTTATTTACCCTGACAAAAAATCACACCAATCATACTTTGGCATTTGCCATGTTAGATGTAGATTTTTTTAAAAATTATAATGATTTCTATGGGCATTTGAAGGGCGACGTGGTCTTGCAGGATTTGGTTAAGATTATACAGCGTGCCTTGCCAGCTTCAGCTTATGTGGCACGTTATGGTGGAGAAGAGTTTGCAATTATTCTGCATAATGTTCCCAGTGAGGTGGTGTTAAATGTATTGCAACAGGTTTTAAATACAGTAAGACAAGCAGGTTTAGAACATTTAAATAGGCCTGACCAAAAGCCATATGTGACCTTAAGTATGGGAGTATCCTGGATGGACCAAAATCATCCGTATGCCGATATTCACGAACTGATGAAAGCAGCGGATGTTCAGCTCTATGCTGCAAAGAACGCAGGTCGAGATCAGTACCAAGCATTTCGTTCCTGGCGTCAGGAGCGTTAATGAGAGCAACAGGTATATTATTTAATCGGACTGCATTCATATTTTAAAGTCATGTTCTTATCAATCTAAGGGGTTTATTTAAATTTAATCGCATGACTAAAAAACAGGCATGCTATTGTGTTTTTTAAAGGTTTATTTTTTTATTACGCTATTATTTTTTAAGATTCATTTCAGTTTAGTGGGATAAAAAGCATGCTGAACTACTGAATGTCACACATCATAAAAAGGAAAGCACCCTAGGGATAGGCGATGGATGGTGTTCAGAGAATAAAATGATTTTTTGAGCACCCTTTAATGAAACCTCGCTTGCTTGCAACTTTGCTTTCCACCTCTCTTTCTGCAGTTCTATTGCAGATTCCCCATTTAGCCTGGAGTCAAACGCCAGTGCATAATCCAACCCTAACGGTGATTGGTTATCATGAAATTATCAACACTAAAAGTGCACTTATTCCTGAATATGCAGTAAGTACGACCCAATTTCAGCAACATATTGATTGGCTGAAAAAAAACGGTTTTCACTTTATTAATGTTGATCAGCTTATCCAGGCTCATCAAGGGAGATATAGCTTGCCTACAAAACCGGTTTTATTAACGGTAGATGATGGTTATGCATCTTTTTATCAAAATGCCTATCCAATTCTTAAAGCCAATAAAATTCCTGTGGTTTTGGCAGTGGTCGGTTCGTGGTTAGAGCCGAAGAAAGAGAAAAATATAGATTTTTCAGGTGAGCAGATTCAACGTAAAGAAATGCTGTCCTGGGCAGAATTGAGAGAGATGCAAGACAGTGGTTTAGTGGAAATTGCCAGTCACAGTTATAATTTACATCGCGGTATTTTAGGTAATCCACAAGGTAATCTGGAACCTGCGGCTGTCACACGCCTATATGATCCAAAGTCTGCAAGCTATGAAGATGATAGCCATTATCAGCAGCGTATATCCAATGATTTAAAACAGAATAACCAATTGCTGATAGCCCATGGTTTGAAATCACCACGGGTCATGGTCTGGCCTTATGGTCACTACAATATGCAGCTCGTAAAGATTGCCAAACAGTTGGGTATGCCTATTGCTATTAGTCTGGATGATGGTGCAGATTCGGCTAAAAGTTCACTGGGTCAGCTCAATCGTATTTTGATTGAAGGCAATATGACCACAGCGGATTTAGCACGAGAAATTCAAACTCGACAGCAGCATTTGGGCGACAATAATCGTCCGCAAAAAATTATGCATATCGATTTAGATTACATTTACGACAAAGATCCGATTCAGCAAGAACGTAATCTCGACCACTTGCTTGACCGGATTATGGCGATGAAAGTGAATACCGTGTATTTACAGGCCTTTTCCGATCCTGATGCCAATGGCTCAGCGGATATGGTGTATTTCCCCAATCATTATTTGCCAATGCGCGCAGACCTGTTTAACCGTGTCGCCTGGCAAATTCAGACCCGTACTCAAGTGGGGCGAGTATATGCCTGGATGCCATTATTGGCTTGGGAACTACCTAAAAATAATCCTGTGTCCCAAGATCTGGTTGAAACCCAGCAAGCCGTTGATACAGAACATCTGAATATGGGCTATCGTCGATTAAGCCCCTTTTCACCGGAGGCGCGCAAAACCATTAGCGGGATTTATCAGGACTTAGCCAAGTCTGTGCCTTTTAACGGTATTTTATTCCATGACGATACCACTTTATCGGACTATGAAGATGCCAGTCCTAAAGCCTTAAAAGCTTATGCAGCTATTGGTTTGCCGACCGATTTAGCCAAAATTCGTAGCAATGATGCAGATCTGCAAAAATGGACCGCTTATAAAACCAAATATATTGATGACTTTGCCATGCAACTGGCACAACAAGTACGTCAGTATCAACCCTTTTTACTCACCGCACGTAATTTATATGCGCAAGTTGCACTTAAACCTTATGCGGAAAACTGGTACTCACAGTCTTTAGAACAATCCATCAACCGTTACGATTTTACAGCCATTATGGCGATGCCGTATATGGAGCAAGCACCCAATAGCGATGCTTTTTATCGAGATATTGTCCATCGCGTGAAGCAATTTCCAAAGGGAATCAAAAAAACCGTCTTTGAATTGCAGGCAGTGAACTGGCGAACCAATCAAAAAGTTCCATCAGATGAGATGGCGCAGACTATTCAATCTTTATATGAACAAGGTGCAATGCACGTGGCTTACTATCCAGATGATCCGATTCAAGATCATCCCGATACACAAGTGTTACGCAAAGCCTTTGATTTGAAATCAAGCAAACTTGTTCCTTAAAGGAATTTTATATGTCAACGCTCCAGCACTTTTGGCATTCTGCTTTGCACTTTGTCTTTTATTATCCCTTGTTTATGTCGTATTTATGGATGATTGGTGCACTGATTTTCTATTGGAAAGAACGACAAGATCCACCGTATCAACAACCGAAGCCACTGGCTGCTTATCCCAAAGTGGCAGTGCTCGTGCCTTGCTTTAATGAAGGTGATAACGCTGAAGAAACTTTAAGTCATGCTTTGTCACTGGATTATCCAAACTTTGAAGTCATTGCGATTAATGATGGGAGCACGGATAACACCGCAGACGTCTTAAACCGTTTGGCTGGACAGTATGAAAAGCTGCGTGTGGTGCATTTGGCACACAATCAAGGCAAAGCCATGGCTTTACAGGCGGGAAGCCTGTTGACCGAGGCTGAATATTTGATTGGCATCGATGGGGATGCCTTGCTCGATCCGCATGCAGCAACCTGGATGCTTCGTCATTTTCTGAAAGATGAAACGGTCGCTGCTGTTACGGGTAATCCACGGATTCGTACCCGTTCCACTTTAATTGGTCGTATTCAGGTCGGAGAGTTTTCTTCTATCGTAGGGATGATCAAACGTGCACAACGTAGTTTTGGACGACTGTTTACGGTTTCTGGTGTAATTACTGCATTTCGTAAAAGTGCAGTGCATGAAGTCGGTTATTGGTCACCTGACATGCTGACCGAAGATATTGATATTACCTGGAAGCTGCAACGGGCAGGCTGGAATATCCACTTTGAACCGAATGCCCTGGTATGGATTTTAATGCCTGAAACCTTTAATGGTTTGTGGAAACAGCGCCTGCGTTGGGCTATGGGCGGGGCACAAGTGCTGATAAAAAACATGGATGTACTGTTTAAACCAAAGCTGAATTTTTTATGGCCCTTGCTGTTTGAGCTCATCCTGACACTGGTCTGGTCTTATTTAATGCTGTTTATGGCGATTCTCTGGTTAATACATTTTGTTGTTCCGTTTGGAATTAATGGGCTGAGTTCTCCATTTCTGCCTTACGGAACCGGTATGTTATTAGGTGCGACCTGTTTGCTTCAGTTTGCTTTAAGTAAATGGATGGACAGTCGTTATGAACCCGGACTCGGCAAAAATTACTTCTGGATGATCTGGTATCCATTTGTCTTCTGGTTGATTACGCTGTCTGCCAGTATTGTGGCATTTCCAAAAGTTTTATTCCGTAGTGATGGCAAGCGTGCACGCTGGGTCAGTCCAGACCGCGGTATGCGTAATTCAACAGTCAATAATAAGAGTATCCTCAATGAAAAATAATTCTTTAATTATTGATGTGCGCCGTTTGTTGCCCTGGCATAAACGCTATGCCTCCAATACCTCTACAGCAATGATGTGGGCAGTATGGCTATTGTTGTGGCGTCCATTATTAATTGTGATGGGTGTGGTGAGTCTGCAAAAACAGCATGTGATTCATAAACTTTTTTCAGCTTTTGGTTTAGGGGTTGAACATGGGGTTAGTGCATTATTGGCATGTGTGGTCGGATTATTATTGTGGTCAAATTTTGTTCCTTCCAAAGTTGTCAAGAAAACTCCAGCCAAAAAAATGTCAGATTATGTGGATCATTTTGATTTACCTGTTCAGGACATTAAGCAGGGGCGTCTACAAAAAGTCAGTGTGGTTCATCATGATGATCACGGTAAAATCATTCGAATCGAATAATGAACAGGGTTTTCAGTTAAGTGTTTTTAAAATCCCGAGTAAAAATCATACCCGGGATTTTTTCATTTAATTGATATTATTTTACGGATGAAATAAAAAGATAACGACAATCCCGCACATAGTAAAAACAGTTCAAGAATTAAATGTGAATCTAGAGCTTCCTGATTGAACCATGTTGCCCGTAGCGTAGCCAGTAGAGGCATCATGATTGTAATCAGCATCAGGGTGGTCGAATTGACTTTGCTCAGCAGTTGATAATAAACAATTATCACCACTACTGAGAAAAATAAAGCGCTATAGATCAGCGTAATATGGGTGTGTAATGAGAGTAGCTATGATGGTAGATGTGGCCAGAAAAAAGGCAATAAACAACAGAGGCTATAATCTGTTCGGATAGTGATGAGGAAAAATAATTTTTACTGGAGGCAGGATTGATTGGATTTTCCTTATTTCAGGCAAGAAAAAAAGTCATCCCATGCAAAAAATAGACGTCATGAAGTGGCCTTGATGACTTGAATGTCCAAAGTAAACCAGAGCACAAGCAGATATGCAGAATATGGAACGGCTAGCATGAAGAGAAACTCTCTACATAAATTTTTTTATTGCATAATATTTTAAAAATTGTATGATTTTTACTCAATTTGTTTTATAAACATAAAGATAACAATTATTTACTCGTGAGAGTGTCGCTATGATAAAAATACTCGTGGGGTTGTGTCTTTTCATGGTGCTTATGGGGCTTTGGAAAGTCGTTCTTAAATTTCAGATTAATCAACATTTTCAACAATTCAAAATCAAGCATTTAGCGGATTTAGATAAACAAGCAGTGACATCAACCAAGCCATTATCTGCCCACGAAGTACGTATTGAGGAAGTGGAGGAATACGAACAACAGTTATTTGATGATGTCTGCCAAATATTTTTTGAACGCGAATTGGCTGAACGAAATTTGAGTCAGGCAATCGTAGTTCAAGAAGAGGTATTAAGAAAAATGCCAGCCAAAACGCACAGCCAAATTCGCAAACTTGATTTAGATGAATGGTCTATTTACTGGACTTTTTATGATCAGTCTTTGGAATATTATGTTGGACGTTATGGGGTGTTTTATACCTATGTCGACCGTTTTGGGGATGAGCATAAATTTGAAATGAAAGATGCACTTAGCCACGTTTGATTAAAGGATGGATTCAAATGTCAAATATTTTAGATCAATGAGAAAAGGCTATATGCTTTACGGGCGGGAATAGAATAGGTCATCATTGAGGCGATACCTTAAAATCGCTCCTTTATAATCGGCCAGACTGTGTTGATTAAAATTTTGACTTTATTAAAAAGCCTCATGACTAAACAACCTTTGACTCCCATACTAAAAAACTGCGCGGCATGTTCATAAAACTGTTCAAAATGTCGGGGTTCGGGCGTAGGGTTCAGATGTAGCATAGCAAAATCTTTTTTATGGAGTTTGGATGGTTCATTTTTATAAATCATTGACCTTTAAATTCGGGTGTACGTCGTTGCAGCATCGCCATGACACCTTCCTGTGCATCCTGGGTATTTAACAGGGGGGTAAGGTGCTGTTGTAAATGAGAAAATGCAGTTTCTGCACCATGTTCGGCAGCCTCTTTAGCAGAAGCAAGCGTGGCTTGTACTGCCAGTGGTGCAGCTTGGGCAATACGTTCCGCCAGTTCAATCGCTCGGTTAAGAGGCATTTCAGTGGTGATTTCATTGATCAGGTTTAAGTTCAGTGCCGTTTGGGCATCAAACGTATCTCCAGTAAGCAAGTAGCGCATGGCTTTAGACCAGCCCGCTGCCTGTACAAAACGCACCGTTGCACCGCCGAAAGGTAAAATACCACGTTGCACTTCCATTTGTGCAAACTGGCTATTGTCCTGAGCAATCACAAGATCGGCATTTAGCATCAGCTCGATCCCTGCGGTGTAACAAAAGCCCTGTACTGCAACAATGATCGGCTTTTTTCGCTGACGGCCGCTGGTTCCCCATGGGTTGATCTGATGCTCATTGTAGTTAAATATGCCGCTACTCAGCCTGGGTTGTAATTCAACCAAATCCAGACCCGCAGTAAAGTGATCGCCATGAGCAAAGATCACAGCGCAGCGTAATTCGGCATGATCTTCATATTCGGTTAAGGCCAAGGATAAATCATGAATCAGATGGCTATCAAAGGCATTTCTTTTGGTGATTCGGTCGAGTCCAATCAAGAACAGCGACCCGCGAATTTCCCGGCTGACTTTTCCATGTTGTTGTGACATTTTTATTCTTCTACTTCGATCGTTGTTTATATTTTTAAAGGGTCTTTAGAAAACTGTCAAATCTGGGTATTTAATTTCAGTCTCTATTGAAGTGATCGCCTAGAGTTCGAAACAGCTGTGGCATCGGTCAGATTGAAGGACTGAATTGATATAATTTATCTTGCGTTCAGCGTTATTTTTTTCATAATAGCAGCACACTTTGCCTGTCTGTTTGTTGCTATGTCACCTTTAGAAATTGTTGCTGTCATTATTAGTCTTATTGGTGTGACATTAACCATTAAACGCAATATGTGGTGTTGGTGGTTCAACTTCGCAGCCTTTGTTTTATATGCCTACCTGTTTTATGAATTTAAGCTGTATGGTGAAACCATCCTGCAGTTCTTTTTTATGGTGGTAAACTTTTATGGTTTTTATCACTGGTTGAAAGGCAAACAGCAAGATCATGAAATTCGGATAGAACCGATTGCGCGTAGAATAGTGATTCTACAAATGTCACTTGCAGCATTGGGTGGCTTGATTTTTGGTTTAACTTTAAAACACTTTACCGACGCAGCTGTACCGATGCTAGACTCACAATTGGCAGCGTTTAGTTTACTGGCCACCTATTGGACCAGTCGTAAACATATTGCCACTTGGGTTTTGTGGGTTTTTGTCGATATCATTTATGTGGGTATGTTTATTTATAAAGATTTATTCCTGACCGCGGGATTATATGCCGCCTTTGTCGGCTTGGCGGCTTTTGGCTGGTGGCAGTGGGAACAAGTGAAAAAGAAACAGGCAATCACTCATTTTAAGGGTGTATAAATCTTTTATGGCGCACTTGGATTGACAGCTATGCTGATTGATTTTATGCAACATCAATTGACGCAATTTGATGAAATGGCATCTCGGATTCTAGCTGCGCCTGCTGACTATATTAACTTCGATTCAGTCTCTGATTTTTATAAGGCTGAATGGTTGAATCATTTTCCCAAAGGCAGCACCTGGGCAGCTACAGGCCTGGATGATGGTGCCGAGCAATTCTATGCAATCATTGAATATAGAAACCATTTCCTCAGTATTTCCTGTTCTGAGCAAATTGAAATACGCTGTGGCATATATGATTAATAGTTTGTTATGGGCGGTCAATGACAGTGTCACTAAAATTCAATTAAATAAACAGCGACCAAAGGCACTAGCTTAGTGATGATTGAATGGTTTATAAGTATTCAAAATAACCAATAAAAAATAAGGATAGAAAGATGGCACATCGTTTTACTGTGAACTCCACAATTCAGGGCGTTTCAATTGACGACTTTAAAAGACTTGCAGCAGATACAGCTTTGCACGAAGCCGTGTGCAGACGTATTCCAGGTGAAAAATTAGAAATTATTGAATCTAGGATTCAGGGCGGTACCTATACTTTGCGCCGTGCATATAATTTAGATGTGAATATTCCGGAGATCGCAAAAAAACTGCTCAAAGATGCTTTCCGTTTGAAGCGTACCGATATCACTAATTTGGAAGCTTTAACATCGACCATAGAATTGGGTGCAAATCTACCTTTAGAAGCAAATTGTGAACGTTCAGTAACTGGGGACGACCAGCAAATTCACCTCACATTAAACTGGCAGGTAAAAGTCAAAGTTCCTTTGATTGCCGGTATGCTAGAAAAACATGCGGAAGGTGAAATTCGTAAGTTCAGTGATTTGGAGATTCAGATTGTTGAAGATGAATTAAAGAAAAACCTCTCTGCTTAATGATAAAAAAGCTTTTTAATAAATTAATGCCAGTTTTTTAAGAAATTGACTGGCATTTTTTATTTTGAATTCAATATGTTATTTGATACATGAAAATGTCATTCATAACTTGAGCAAGAACAAAGCCATGCTTTGTTTACAGTACAAGGCAAAACTAAATTTAAAAAATACAGTTTTTGCAATTTTTCTTAATTTAAGCAGTAGACGGGTTTTGCGATGAAAAAATACTATTCTTACGCACGCAAAATATATATTTGGGCTAATCATTATTGTTAAGGAAAAACACTATTCCGCAAAACAAGCAAAAACTTCAAATTTTTGACTTAAAATAATAATCTGCAGTGAATAAACCAAAAGTTAAGGAGTTTATTTTAAAAACTCCCTAACTGATCAGCACTATTTTAATCAAGGGCTTTTCTTTTATTGGTCTTTTATTAATGATTAATCTTGCATTGGATTGTGCGCTGTAGAAACTGCAGAGGCTACGACGGCCATTTTTTCAAATTTAGCTCTATACAGCATCGCGGTAAAGAACGAGACCACACATACCACCCAAATGTAATACATTGCATCAATGTTGCTATACAGGCTTAACCATTGCACCAATGGCAAAGTAATACCGCCGGCTATGGCATAGGCAACATTATAGGAAAATGAAATACCCGAGAAGCGGATTTGAGCCGGGAACATTTTCACCATACTGTAAGACACCATGCCCACAGTTCCTGAAAATAATCCAAGCAACATGTAAAGCATAAACACGGTGGATGGAGCGACATGTCCGAGGCTGTTATAGAAAACACCCGCAATGATCGCGACAGCAAGTGAGCCGAATAAAATCACTTTGCCTGCGCCAAAACGGTCAGCCAAAAGTCCTGCCACAATACAACCCAACATTTGCATGACAATTGCGGCACTTTGCATTTTAAAGGCATCGGCGCGTTCAAAACCAAAAGCACCGACCAATAAGTTAGGCATAGCTAAAATCAGTACCACTACGCAAGCAGTCAGGAACCAGGTAAACAACATTCCAATCACCATCGCGGTTTTATGTTCTGCCAAAACCTGTTTTACCGGCATTTCTTTGGAAAGTTCTTTACGCGCCTGCATGGCTTTAAATACGGGCGTTTCTTTTAAATAGCTACGCAAATAAAGTGCGACTAAACCAAAAATACCACCCGCAATAAAAGGAACACGCCATGCCCAGTCATGAATTTGTGTTTCTGAAAACTTGATAGAAATAAACAAGGACATCAAGGCGCCGAGTAAAATCCCTAAAGATAGGCCTGCGGTGAGTAGGCCGTTAGCAAAACCAATTTTTCTTGCGGGGACATGCTCTGATACGAAAGTCCAGGCCGCAGGAATTTCTCCACCAATGGCAATGCCTTGTACTACGCGCATCAGCAATAATAATAAGGGCGCGGCATATCCGATACTTTCAAAGGTCGGCATTACACCAATCATTAAGGTCGGGAGTGCCATCAGTAAAATGGACAGGCTGAATAAGCGTTTACGCCCAATCAGATCACCAAAATGAGCCATGACGACGCCACCAAGAGGGCGGAAGAAATAACCTGCGGCAAAAATACCGTAAGTATTCAGCATCGCCCAAAAAGGACTTAAGCCACTCGGGAAAAACAGCTCTGAGATAATTTTGGCGTAAAAGACATAAATGACGAAGTCGTAGAATTCAAGTGCGCCACCGAGTGAGGAAAGTCCAAGGGTGCGTTTATCTTCACTGCTTAGACGTGCAGCTGCTTCCGTGCTGGTTATATGGGTCATTGGCGCTACAAATGATGATAAAGTTTTGATTTTAATCAATTGCTATTGATATAAAAAATCAATCTTTCTTTTAGGTATGACAACTTAAATTTATGAATAGTCCTTCATGATCTGTCTAGATATTATAGTTTTACGAAGTAAGGCAAAATTGAGAGGATGATGCCGATCAGGGTGAGCATCGTGGTATTTTCCACAAAATAAGGGAAGATCATCAGGACCAAGCCACATACCAAGGGCACAGTGAATTTTTGCTTTTTTCCATACAGAAAATAGCCTAAGCCAACAGAGCTAAACAGAACGCCGAGAAGAAGTTGGGTTGTGGTCATTATTTTATATTTATAAAAGATTTAGCCTGATTATAACCAGCTAAAATTAAAATGGGCTTAATTTTTTTGCTTATATACAGCTCGCCTTGGTTTTCAGAAAAGGTGAAATACGACTGTTAAAAACAGAATATGAAAGTCTGCTTTTTAGCGCGAAGATTTATACAAAATTTGTGGTTTAAAATAATATAGAGTTGAGCTTTATAGCAAAGTCAGGATTGAATTTATGAGCACCATTTTACCTGTTGCACAGCGTGGTGAAACCATTTTGAACTTAACAGCGGCTACAGTTGCAAAGTCGGAGCTGAATAGTGACTGGTTAAATCAACTTGCTGAAGCCATGCATACCACCATGATGCAGCGCAATGGTGTGGGTATTGCAGCCCCTCAAGTTTATGTCTCGAAACGGGTGATTATTGTCGCTTCACGCCCTAACCTGCGTTATCCCGATGCGCCTGAAATGGATGCGGTGGTGATGGTAAACCCTGAAATTTTAGAAAAATCGGATGTGACTGTTTTAGGTGAAGAGGGCTGTTTAAGTGTTCCAGATGAGCGTGGGCAAGTGGCACGGGCAGAAACGATTAAAGTGCGTTATCTAACATTGCAAGGTCAAAAAATAGAAATGATCTATACCGGTTTCCCTGCAAGAATTGTGCAGCATGAAGTGGATCATTTAGATGGGGTGTTGTTTACTCAGCGGATATAATTCTCCATTGTTTAATTTTTGTGCTATAAAGATAAAGTAATAAAAATTTATAAATTATAAATATAGTAATTAAGTCTATGAACTTGTTTAGAAAAATATATACATTGATTTTTCATTATTGGGGCAGATTTAGATTTCACTTACTCGAATCAGATAATTTAATTATTAACTGGCCTGATTTTGATAAAGGGGTATTGCTTCTGGTTTTCGGTGCATTTTGCCAAGTCAGTGCAATTAAATGGTATCTGGTGAGCTATTTCTCAGCAGAAAATGCTGTCTGGATTAATACGGACTTTTTTTTCATCCGTATGCTCACCGTGTTTATTACTTTATTGTTTTTCATGTTGTTGGTGGTACTGAGTTTCAGATATAAGCGGAATAAAAGATTCCGTAAATTTATTTCTCATTTTTCACCGATATTTTTTGGTGGCACTATGATTTATGCAGGCTATACCGTGGGTATTTACAGTCCTGCTACCATTGCCGGATTTGTTAATATCGTTCTGATTGGCTTAGTATTTTATTCACGACTCATTATTTATAGCATTGCAATTCCTGCTCTTATTTTTACCATTATTGTTTGTTATTTAACTTTTAATGGGATGATTCGTTACGCGCCTGTGTTTAGTGATGCACTTACTCATGGGGAGTTCTATCATAATGAATTCTGGATCGGAAGTATGGCGGAAGTCTATCTGCCGATCTTGCTGGTTTCGATTTTGTTTTTTGAAATTTTGCTTTCGCAATGGCGTCGACGTGAAAGAAATATTAAAAGAATGAGCCAGACCGATGTCTTGACCAATGTATTTAATCGTCGTCATGTTGGTGAACAGCTCACCGCTTTAGAACGTAAGAAAAAAACAGCGTATGCGGTAATTTTACTGGATTTGGATCATTTTAAAAAAATTAATGACCAATATGGCCATGAAGTTGGTGATATGGTTTTGCAACGCGTTGCTGCAATTTTATCTGTTACGACACGGGAACAGGATATCGTGGGGCGTTTTGGTGGTGAAGAATTTATTTTGATTTTAAAAGAGCAAAATTTACAGCAAGCGATAGAAATTGCAGAACGCTGTCGTAAAATAATTGAACAGGAAGAAATTCAGCTAGAAACAGAAGATATTTTAAAAATGAGTGCAAGTTTTGGTGTAGCACTCTCTCAAAGCCATTTAAATAAAGAACAGACCATTCGTTTGGCCGATCGGGCCTTATATTTAGCTAAACGGCAGGGCAGAAATCAGGTAAGAAATTATCTGGAGTTAAACTTAGACCCTGCTATTTAAAGATGAATTTTTTGGAATTACTGTCATGGAAAAAATCCAGTTTTCTTTGGGTGGAGATGCTGTCCAGTTTGATATTAACGGACAGTCGTTTAAAGTTGCTAAAGGTTTAAATGATATTGAGTCAGAAAGTATTCGATATAAAAAGCTGGATGCTTTGGCTTTAGAAAATATAATTTATAGGGTTGAGGAAATACTCGAACAGCTTAAACTTGATTATAAAATTCAGCGAGTAGCGGACACTTCTGATGAATTTATGCAGCAGTTATCAGAACAGTTCTTTAACAATGAAACACTCATAGACCGAATAAAGCTTGAACATGCCTTTAATGAATTTGTCGAACATACTGAATATTATGTACAGCAGCACAGTAGCGAGCATTTTTATCTATTCGTATATTTTGTTTTTATACGGGAAATGATGCACCATTGGAATGTGGTCGAGATAAGAGTGGGAAAAAATTAAAACCCCACAATAAACGCTTAAAACAACCCTCACGCGATTTACGTAACAACATGACTGAAGCTGAAAAGCTGTGGTGGCCATTGCTACGTGGTAAGTAAATATCAGGCTTACAGTTTTATCGGCAGAAATCAATTTTAAATTTCATTGTGGATTTTTACTGTCCAGCAGCTAATTTAGTAATTGAATGTGATGGTGGTCAGCATTTTACCGATGAAGGATTGGAAGCTGATCGAGTAAGAGATCATGCATTGGCTGAGTTAGGTTTGAGAATGTTGAGGTTTGATAATGGAATGGTTCTGAGGGAAACGGATGTGGTGGTTCAAGTAATTTATAAGGTGATTACTTAGTTATTAGAATCCCCCTAAATCCCCCTTTGATAAAGGGGACTTCACACGAATTTAATAACGACATAGAATTCAAGGAGTTCCTCTCTTTTTAAAGGGAAGTTAGGAGGGATTGAATAATTATTCGATTACTTCCATTTTGTGGATTATAAAATATTGTATTTCATCACCTTTTTTATTCTTTTCTTGTCGTCCAATTTTCAGAAGTTCAAAATTATTTTTATTAATATTATCGATTAATTCTGTTTGAAAAAGAGAGATGCAATCTTGAACTCTTCGCCAATCTTTTTCAAAAAAGTGAGATAAAGGATATTCATCTCCATTATTAAAATTTGATAAATGCTTTTCAAGCAATTTTTCAAATAGTGTGTATTGATCAATTAAGGTGTCTAAGTATCCATTTGCTTGTTCAGGTAAAATAAAAACACTTTTAAGTAAGTGCTCGACAATTTCAAGAGCAATTTTTAAAGAAGCTTCTTTGGGGGCTTTAATTTCATGAGCAGAATCATTTCCCATAAATCTAATCGCGTGTAATCGTTCAGCATCTTTTTTTGAAATATAACCAACTGTAGCTAGTTTATTTATTCGTATAGCTAGATTCCCCCCAACTATTTCAAGATGATTACATACTGATTCAATACATGCTCTAAGTCCTAAACTTGATAAAATTTTTGCATCTTCTTGTAAAGTTAGTAAAACTTCATTATAGATATTTCTGACTAACTTAGGTATGAGATAGTCATTATCAAATTTTTTATGATTCTGGAGTTTTTTAGGGTAACTCTTCGTTGTTATTGGCACTTCCCATTCATTATCAGTTTGATATGCCGATTCTATATCATGATCTTCAATCCTTAATGAAACATTATCACAGCCTAGACATTTGACTAACTTGTGGTACTGGGCATAACTATAATCGTCAGGATCAGAATGCCAATCATGTTGTGCTAAAACTGCATGATTTGTATTTTTATCACATTCATTACAATAATTTTTTAATATAACTAAATCTTTCATTTCACGCTCTAGAATTAATTTAAAAATTTTTATTGTTACGAAAACCCCCTCACTTAGAGGGGATTTTTTACATCTTAAACGTACTAAATATCAATCGAATCATCCAAGTTTGGCATTAGCCAATGCTTCGCTTCATCCATCGACCAGCCTTTACGCTCTGCATAACTGTCTAACTGATCCTGTGCAATCTTACCTACATTAAAGTATTCAGATTGCGGGTTACTGTAATAGAAACCGCTGACACTTGAAGGTGGCCACATTGCAAAACTAGAAGTTAGTTCAGTACCAATGGCATTGGTTGAATCTAACCAGTTAAACAAGATCGCTTTTTCAGAATGTTCTGGGCAGGCAGGGTAACCCGGTGCAGGACGAATCCCCACATACTTCTCTTTAATCAGCTCATCATTCGACAATTGTTCAGATGCTTGATAACCCCAGAACTCTTTACGAATACGTTCATGCAAATGCTCAGCAAAGGCTTCTGCAAAACGGTCACCTAAAGACTGTGCCAAAATTGCAGAATAATCATCGCCTTTGGCTTTATATTCATGCGCCATTTCCTCCGCACCAAAAATCGATACAGTGAAACCACCCAAGTAGTCTTCTAGCTTGGTATCTTCAGGAGCAATGAAATCTGCTAATGAGAAGTTTGGTTTACCTGAAACTTTGTCAGACTGCTGACGGGTATGCTCGAACTTATGCGTTGCAGTTTGATTTTCATCATAAATCGAAACGGTATCTGCACCAGTACGTTTTGCAGGAGCAAGACTAAACACGGCACGGGCATCAAAACGCTTGTTCTCTACAATATCTTTCAACATGATCTGCGCTTGTTCATACAAATCAGTTGCGGCTTCACCGACCACTTCATCAGTCAGAATTGCAGGGAACTTACCCGCCAAACTCCAAGAGATAAAGAAGGGTGTCCAGTCAAAATATGGCACTAGAGTTTCAAGCGGATAATTTTTTAGAACGTGCTGGCCCAGCACATTTGGCTTAGGCGGCACATAGTTCGTCCAGTCAATTTTCACGCCATTGGCAATTGAAGCGGCATAAGTCAGTTTTGCTGCTTTTGGTTGCTTGTTGGCAATACGCTCACGTACCTTGGCATATTCTTCACGATAACCTTTAATAAACTCAGGTTTCATTTCAGGTGAAAGCAGGGAAGTTGCAACTCCGACTGCACGTGAAGCATCTGCTACATAAATCACTGCATCATTTGAATATTGCGGGTCAATCTTCACTGCTGTATGTGCTTTAGACGTCGTCGCACCACCAATCATTAACGGAACGTGGAAACCTTTACGCTGCATTTCTTTGGCGACAAATACCATTTCATCCAGTGAAGGTGTAATCAAACCGGATAAACCAATAATATCGACTTTTTCATCAATCGCGGTTTGCAGGATTTTTTCCGCAGACACCATCACGCCAAGGTCAACAATGTCGTAACCGTTACAGCCAAGTACCACGCCGACAATATTTTTACCAATATCGTGCACGTCGCCTTTAACGGTCGCCATCAGGATTTTCCCTTTGGTCTGACCTTCAGTTTTTCCCGCTTCAATGTACGGATTCAACCAGGCCACGGCTTGTTTCATTACACGTGCAGATTTCACTACTTGTGGCAGGAACATTTTACCTGCACCAAACAAGTCACCCACCACGTTCATGCCCGACATTAACGGACCTTCAATTACATCTAAAGGACGAGCAGCTTTTAAGCGCGCTTCTTCAGTATCAATATCAATATAAGCGGTAATACCTTTAACCAAAGCATATTCAAGACGCTTTTCAACAGACTGTTCACGCCATTCCAGATTTTCAGCTTCGCGTTGCGCACCGCCTTTACCACGGTATTGTTCCGCGATTTCAAGTAATTTCTCAGTAGCATCCTGACCGCTTTCGCCTTGGTTTTGGTTCAGTACCACATTTTCAACCGCAGCTTTTAATTCAGCAGGAATGTCATCATAAATCGCCAGCTGACCCGCATTCACGATCCCCATGGTCATGCCTTGTTGAATGGCATGGTAAAGGAACACGGCATGAATGGCTTCACGAACCGGTTCATTGCCCCGGAAAGAGAACGATACGTTAGATACACCACCAGAAATCATGGCATGTGGAAGATTTTGCTTAATCCAGCCGGTTGCTTCAATGAAATCGACTGCATAGTTGTTGTGTTCTTCAATACCTGTTGCAATCGCAAATACGTTCGGGTCAAAAATGATGTCTTCAGCAGGGAAGCCCACTTCATTGACCAACACATCATATGAACGTTTACAGATTTCACGTTTACGCGCTGCTGTATCGGCCTGACCATCTTCATCAAATGCCATGACAATAACTGCTGCACCATACTGACGGCAAAGGCGCGCTTTTTCGACAAACTCGTCATAACCTTCTTTTAAGGAAATGGAGTTCACCACTGCTTTACCTTGTACGCATTTCAAGCCAGCTTCAATAATTTCCCATTTCGATGAGTCAATCATCAGCGGCACACGGGAAATATCCGGTTCAGAGGCAATCAGGTTCAGGAATTTAACCATCGCTGCCTGCGAATCTAGCATGCCTTCATCCATGTTGATGTCGACAATCTGCGCACCGCCTTGTACTTGATCCAAGGCAACTTCCAAAGCTTCGGTATAGTTTTCTTCACGAATCAAACGCGCGAATTTTTTTGAACCGGTCACGTTGGTACGTTCACCCACGTTGACGAACAAAGAATTTTCATCAATGTTAAATGGCTCTAAACCACTTAAACGACAGGCTGGTTTAATCTCAGGAATCTGACGCGGCGCAATGTCTTTTACTGCATTGTAGATGGCACGGATATGATCCGGAGTTGTACCACAGCAACCGCCCGTGATATTGATCAAGCCACTTTCTGCAAATTCTTTAAGAAATGCTGCAGTTTGTTCAGGGGTTTCATCATAACCACCGAAAGCATTCGGTAAGCCTGCGTTTGGATGTGCTGAAATAAAGGTATTGGCCACATCTGCAACGGTTTTAACGTGCGGACGCATCGCATCTGCACCCAAGGCACAGTTAAAGCCGATAGATAGCAAGTCGCCATGACGAACCGAGTTCCAGAACGCTTCAGCAGTCTGGCCGGTCAGGGTACGACCTGAAGCATCGGTGATGGTGCCTGAAATCATCAACGGCAATTCATAACCGAGCTGATTGAATACTTCTTTGACTGCAAAAATAGCCGCTTTACAGTTCAGCGTATCGAATACAGTTTCAATGAGCAGAATATCGACGCCACCTTCAATTAAGGCATGGGCCGCTTCAATATAGTTATCTTTCAGTTCATCAAAGCTAATGTTACGAAATGCCGGATCATTTACATTGGGCGAGATCGAACAGGTACGCGATGTCGGGCCAAGCACACCGGCAACAAAACGCGGTTTATCTGGTGTTGAATATTTTTCACAAGCCGCTTTAGCAATACGTGCTGCTTCACGGTTAATTTCCGGAACCAGTTCTTCCATGTGATAGTCAGACATTGAAACACGTGTGCCGTTAAAGCTGTTGGTTTCAATGATGTCTGCACCAGCATCTAGGTAGGCTTCATGAATGTCTTGAATAATCTGCGGTTGAGTCAGGACTAAAAGGTCATTGTTACCTTTGAGGTCAGATGCCCAGTCAGCAAAACGCTCACCCCGATAATCCGCTTCTTCTAGTTTATAGCGTTGAATCATGGTACCCATAGCGCCGTCAATAATCAGGATGCGTTTGGCGAGAAGCTCTTTCAGGGTGGCAAGCGTGGACATAAATAACCCCAATCCGATGGAATACAAAATGGGCATCATTTTAGCAGAATTACACTGCCTTTGAGGAATATTCAGCCGACATCGTGAGACACAGCTTAAAATAAGCCCATTAGTGCCGAATTTTTCATCGAATTGAAATATCAGCAGGCTATGATCGGCTACAGATAACGACAAGCTGGGTAATTTGATTATTAGAAATATCTTGTCTAAAGGTATTCATGCATTTTGAAATATTGAGGCACAAACTATTTTTAGCTTTAAATAATGCAAATTGATGGATTTAAAACAGTTCGGCTCATCAAGATAAAGTTGAATGAGTTAAATTAAGCCAATTATTGAAATTTGGCTTTATATGGCATCCTTTTGTCATATAATTGTCACAATTAAATTGAACAATAAGGGGATTTTATTATCCTCTTGAACCGTCTGCATGAATTCTAATATTCCTCCCGTCCAAGACCAGGTGCCATCAGCACCAGCAAGATCGACGAATGTGCATGTTGCTACGCCGAAATTTTTTATGCCGGTGTTTCTCACGGTTATTATTTCTACTCTGGTGTACATCGGCTTTCAACTTTCAGCTGATTTGTCACATGTCCCGACATTAAGTTTATATTCCGTTATTCTTTTAGCGACTGCGTTGTTAATTGCTTTAGGCTTTGAATTTGTTAATGGTTTTCATGACACTGCCAATGCGGTAGCGACAGTCATCTATACCAATGCTTTATCTGCCCCTGTTGCTGTGATGTGGGCAGGCTTTTGTAATTTCCTTGGAGTGATGGTGGCAAGTGGAGCAGTAGCCTACGGCATCATTGCTTTATTGCCTGTCGAACTGATTATGAATGTCGGTTCTGGTGCTGGTTTTGCCATGGTTTTTGCCATGCTGATTGCGGCGATTCTGTGGAATTTGGGTACCTGGTTCTTGGGTATTCCTGCGTCTAGTTCACATACTTTAATCGGTTCGATTTTAGGGGTGGGCATTATGAATTACCTCCTGCACATGGGTAATGGTGCCAGTGGCGTAGATATGGACCAAGTGATTAAAGTCGGTAAAGCCTTGTTGTTTTCGCCTTTAATTGGTTTTGCTTTTGCTGCAATAGTATTCTTATTGGTAAAAAAAATCTTTAAAAAGCAAGTTGAACTTTTTAAACCCCCTGAAGGCAACAAACCACCACCGCCTTTAATTCGTGCCATTTTGATTTTTACCTGTACTGGGGTAAGTTTTGCGCATGGATCAAACGATGGTCAAAAAGGCATGGGTTTAATCATGCTGATCTTGATCGGTTGTGTACCTTTGGCGTACTCATTGAATAAAAACCTGGACACCCAGCATCTCCAATTATTTGAACAGTTATCTGTGCAAACTGCGGCAGTTATTTATACAAATCATCAAGATATTCCGGATACACAAGCGCGTGAAGTGTTGACCAAGTATATTCAAACTAAAGAAATGTCACCTGAAGTGGTGCCTGCTTTGGCAAGTTTGACCGATCACTTGGGTAATCACGTTGCCAAATATGGTGATTTAAAAGATATTCCAGAAAAACAAGTTTCGACTATCCGTAACGATATGTACTTAAGCACGACTGCATTCAAGCGTTTAGATAAAACTAAGCAGCTTCCTGCAATGTCAGAAAGTCAAGCCAAGACGGTCAAGGAATACCGTAAAAACCTCGATTCATTCTTGCAATATATTCCGACTTGGGTAAAAGTTGCAGTAGCGCTTGCGCTTGGTCTGGGAACCATGGTGGGCTGGAAACGTATTGTAGTGACTGTGGGTGAACGTATTGGTAAAGACCACATGACTTATGGCCAAGGCATGTCAGCTGAACTGGTTGCCATGACCACTATTGCGGCAGCAGATGGCTTTGGTATGCCAGTATCGACAACACATGTATTAAACAGTGCGGTTGCAGGTACTATGGTGGCCAACAAATCCGGCTTAAACTTCCAGATGGTACGAACCATTCTTTCAGCATGGATTTTCACGCTACCTGCTACCATTTGTTTATCAGGTGGTCTGTTCTGGTTATTCTTGCAGTTTGTTTAAAATCTCGGTTTGAAATAAAAAAAGCTGCAATTGCAGCTTTTTTTGATGGCTCATCTTTATTGCTCTCTCCCTTTGGGAGGAGGAATATATTCTGTATGACATGGAGAGAATTAAATATAAAATATGATTTAAGCCTCTCCCTTGCGATCTTAGAATATATTCTGAGAATTCTCATCTCCTAACAGGAAAGGGAGTTTTTCTAAAATAATAGAGAATAATCTTATTTCTTAAACACTTTTAATAGCTTCTTGATGGGCAATTTTTCATTGGCAAAGCCATACAGTGCGGCAAAAGGCAGCGCGGTACGGGCTAAATAAGCTACACGCCATAAACCGCCATGATTGGCACCTTTCATCATCAATTCTAATGGATGACCCAAAGGTGTTTCCGGGTTGGCTACCGATTCTGGATGACGCAAGTCATAAACCCATAATGCAGCCATCAGTGCATTTGTGGTTTCCGGATTAAATGATTCCACATCAAACAGACTTGCCCCATTAAATGCGGCTTTCAATAACGGATTTTTAGTCACTGAACGGGTAGTGGTAGAGGGTGCAATATTGATGCTGACACGTTGTCCATAATGACGTGCCAGCGTTGCGCGCCATTGCTGAATTCGTTTTGCCAAAGCATAGTTTGGCCCTTGCTCAACCACCAGACAGTCTGCAATACCATATTTTTGACCATTATCAGAGCTGATTAATGCATCCAGGTTTTTCTTGAAAAAGTGCTGGGCAGAAAGCATGGAAATGCTTTCACTGATAATACGTTGCGATTTTGAGCGCTGTAGGAGCTTGAGATTTGAAGCTTCTACAACCTCTTTAGGAATGGCATAAACATCGGTTGGGGTACACATAAACATTAAACTGGTGTCAGCCTTTTGCTCACTCACGTACTGCATAATGCTGTCCATGGCCATGGATACCCGGACATGTTTTTCACCATCTAAATAGGCAATGGCTGCAAGGTCTAGCTGACGTTCACTTTGGATCAGCCAATGGGCAATTTCAGGTGTTTGAGTGAGTAAATCGGCCCCCAATTTTTCTTTTAGCGTAGCAGTTGGAGTATCTTCCGCCAATTTTTCCGCACAAGGTGCATACAGGGTTGCATTGCCTTGTTGAATGGTCTTTAAAATTCTGTCCCAAACGCGACTATTGGGTAAATCGACAGCTACAATGTTGGCTTTCCATTTGGATAGCCAGGTTAGGGGACCGGCTTCAGAACCTGCACCAAATAAGACCATAGTGCGATCAGAAAGATCAAACCATTCGGGATGGGCATGTGCCGCACGTAAAGCATCCGCATGGCTTGGTTCTATAATGCCAGCATCTTGCCAGATTTGAATTTGATCCAGTAAAGCCTGACCCTGTAATTTTTGCCCTTTATAAGGCACATACCATTCAGGGGCAGCCTCACTTTCACCTTTTAGCTGGATGGTATACAGATTGGCTGTATCGATATCCTTCATAATATCTTTAAGTAAATAGCGCTGACCATTCCTATAAAAGTCAAAGCTATGATGGGCCTTGTGCAAGCCCTGTTTGGCAATGGTAATTGGATTATTGAGAGTGCGAATACCTTGTTCAACCAAGGCCTTAAAATAGAGAGGATAATGCTTACGCCAGTTTTTTTCCCCAAGTGCATTTATAGATGACTTGTTGTCAACAATAGATAAAGCTTCAGCAATAATTTCTTTGCCTGTCTGGGAGCTGCTGGCTTTATTGCTGCTTGGGTTGATAGGGAATTGAAGACCATCTAGTGAAGTAGACATGCAAAAAATCTCGTTTTTTTTGATCATTAATATACAGATGTCTACATTATCTATGCCAAATTGATTTGATGGGTAGCATTTAATGACAAATTGTGTAAATCTTTTTCAAAAGACCCAGTAAAAAGGAGCCGAAGCTCCTTAATGTATAAGCTTTATCATTTCAGTATTATTTCGAAATGCTTTTAGCGATTTCTTTCAGCATGAATGCAGTATTATCCAGACCTGCACCTGTAATATACCAGGCATCAGCATTCACAAAAATAATCCGATTCTGTTTCACGGCTTGAGACTGCCCTAAAATAGGATGGGTTTTAATACCTTGCTTTGTAGCATATTTCTGGGTATTTACGGCGCCACGATCCAGCACAATTAAATAATCCGGATTCTGTTGAATGGCAGACTCTAACAGTTCTGCATTTTTCTTTTGGGCAGCTAAAGCCTGTATTGATCCAGCTTCAGGTCGAGCGGCATCGGTTTTTTCAGTCAGGGGAAGAACAGATTTAAAACCCGTTAACTCATAGATAAAACCAAAACGGTCATTTGCTGCATGCGGCATATAATGATCTCCAACAGCAAAGAGCATCATTGCTGATTTACTTGCAGTCTGTTGCTGCACTTTTTGTTGTAGCTGTTCCAAATCTTTTAATTTTTTATTGGCAATATTTTCACGCTTAAAGGCTTTAGCAAGATTCAAGGTGCGATTTTTCAAATCAGTCATGTACTGGTCGGTATTGGGAGAAAGGTCGACCGTTGTGGCAATCGGTTGCAAGCTTTCAAGCGTTTTCGCTGAACGACCCCCTACAAAAATTAAATCGGGTTTTAACTGTTTTAATTGAGCCAAATCAGGTTCAAAAAGACTGCCTGCTTTAACAAATTGTGCTTGATTATATGAGGTCAAGCTGCCTGTAAATGTAGTTTTAGGTACAATTTGAGCCTGAATATTTAAAGCATTTAAAGTATCTAAAATGGAGAGGTCATACACTGCAATTTTTTTTGGCGTTTGTTTGAGTTCAATGTTTTGCTTGTTGGTTGCCAGATTAAAACTTGCACTATGCGCCAAACCATTTAATCCTACTGAAGCCAAAATGGCGCTTAAAAATAAAACTCTAGTATTCATTCGCAAGTCATGTTCTCTTAAATTTGTGCAAAAGAGTAGCAGAGAATCGAATATTGTTAAATAATAATCATTAACAAATGGAAATTATTTTATTTTTATTAGAAAAAAGACGCTGAAAATTCAGCGTCTTGTACTATTCATAGCTGAGCAAATTAGCTTAGAAAGGTAATTGCATCAACTTATTCAAAAAGTGGGGCACTATACGAGGCTCAAGAATAATAGTCATGATTACCCCATAAGCCGCACCCCATAAATGTGCACTATGGTTGATGTTGGAATTGCCACGTTTGCCTGACCAGATACTGTAAGCGACATATAAAACTGCAAAAATAATTGCCGGTACAGGAATAAAGAATACAAAAATCAGTTTCCAGGGCTCAAATAAAATATAAGCAAACAAGACTGCCGAAACCGCACCGGAAGCGCCTAGACTTGCCCAACGATGGTCATTTTTATGTTTGAGATAACTCGGAACAATGGCAACAATCAAGCCGCCTAAGTAGAACAATACAAAGCCAAGATCAAAAAAATACTGTCGGTAAAAACTTTCAATCACGCTCCCAAAAAAGAATAGCGTAATCATGTTAAAGATCAGATGTGCGCCATCGGCATGAACAAAACCATGGGTGATAAAGCGGTCATATTGTCCACGCTGCATCGCAGGGGGCCAAAAAATAAGCCGGCTCATGACCTTCTGATTTGAAAATGCAATCAGTGAAACAGCCACTGTAATCAGGATCAGGCAAACAGTATGGTTAAAAGGTAAATCTAGCATAAAGTGAAAGTTCAACTTTTAAATATTTATAACTAATAATGCCATTAAATGAAGTGTTAAGATGAGCTTTTATAATAATTCCGACAATTTTAGTTGAATTTTTTTTATTACCCCGCATCTTCAGTTAAAATGATAACTTCAGCTTGAGGAAATATGATTATGTCGACTGATAACATCAGCGCTGCAGTTGCAGAAGAAATTCCAAATTTATTGATTACGCCAACGGCACAAGAGTATTTGTTTGATTTACTTGATAAACAGAATACTCCGGGCATTGCTGTACGTATTTTTGTGGAAAATGCAGGTACGCCTCGTGCTGAATGTTGTATGGCATATAGTGCACCTGAAGAAGTGATTCCTACAGACTATAAACAAGATTATCCAAACTTTGCCGCATATATTGATGCGCCATCAATTCCATATTTGCTGGATGCGGTGATTGATTACAATAAAGACCGTTTTGGTGGTCAATTGACATTCCGCGCACCGAATTCAAAAGTGCCACGCGTAGGGGCCGATGCTTCGATTGAAGAGCGTATCACTTATGTACTTCAGTCTGAAATTAACCCGGGGCTTGCAGGTCATGGCGGTAACTGTGCATTAGTTGAAATTATTGAAGATGAAGAACATGGCTTAACTGCTGTATTGAAATTTGGTGGTGGTTGCCAAGGTTGTTCATCAATTGACTTGACCTTGAAACAAGGTGTTGAAACTACTTTAAAACAACATGTTCCCGAGTTGTCACGTGTGGTTGACCAAACTGACCACAGTAATACTGAAGGTGCTTACTTTAAGTAAAAATCTGAAAGTACTTTAAAAATAACCTCCTCTATGGAGGTTATTTTTTGCTTAAAATATAATTGATATTGAGAATAGTTATCAATACTAATTGCAATACGTTTATTGTTTGTTACAATGTGCAACGAAAATTTCATTACTTATCTATTATTTTGCCACTTGGGGAAACTTGAATGACCAAGCGTATTGTTCAATCTGCACTGTCACTTTCAATTTTATCTGTTCTCACTTCAGTTACATTTGCAGCCGATCAAAACACAACTATTGTTGCTAATCCGGTCAAGTTAGAAACAATAGTTGTTACAGCAGCAGGCTATGAACAGGATGTAAGTAAAGCTCCCGCATCCATGACTGTGATTACCAAGGAAGAATTAGAAGCAAGACAGTATAATGATATTACTGACGTACTCAGAAATACGCCGGGTGTGGTGATTTCGGGAGCCGGTTCTGCACAAGCGGTCAGTATTCGTGGTATGAGTTCAAGTTACACATTATTTTTGGTTAATGGCAAACGTCAATCTTCTAAAGACGTGAATCCAAATGGCGATGACAGTGGTTTTGAAAAAAATATCTTACCGCCGATTGCATCGATTGAACGTATTGAGGTGATTCGGGGACCTGCATCTACCTTATATGGCAGTGATGCTATGGGGGGTGTAATTAATATCATTACCAAAAAAGTCAGTGATGAATGGTCGGGAACGGCTGAACTGGGAACGGTTTTACAAGATTCGAATAATTCTGGAGATATCAAAAATGCTTCGGTCTATCTAACCGGGCCTTTGATTGAGAATAAACTGGGCATGCAGCTTGGAGTGAATAAGCAAAAACGCGAAGAAGACAGTTATGTAGGCGGTTTCCGCGGTACGGAAGTGGAAAGCCTAAATTCTCGACTGACTTATTTAATCAATGATAATCATGACCTGGAATTTGATGCAAATTTCACAAAACAGGAATCTGAATCTACTGCGGGTCAAACCATTCTCAGTACGGGAGCAGATTCATACGGTCGAAATTATCGGGAAGTCTTTGGTTTAACGCATAATGGCCGATATAGCGATGTGTTGAACAGCAGTTCTTATATTCAATATGAAAAATCAAAAAATCCGGATCGTAAAAATACCACGTCAGGTTTAAGCGGAATTGAGCTTGAAACTTGGCTTGCCAATACACAGTGGAATTGGCAGTTAAGTAATCATAATTTAATTTCGGGTCTATATTTTAAAAATGAGTCATTGCTTGATAAAGCCACCAATCAAAATTTAGAAATGCCTGTGACTGAATTAGAGCGTTGGGCATTTGCAGTTTTCGCAGAGGATACCTGGTCTATTACCGATACTTTTAACTTAACCACAGGTTTGCGTTACGATCAGGATGGAAATTACGATGGTAACTTCTCGCCCCGTTTGTATGGGGTGTATAACCCGACAGATGCATGGACATTTAAGGGTGGGGTATCTAGCGGTTATAAACAACCCGATTTAAGACAATCATCCAGTGATGTACATTCTGTGACCGGTAAAGGCAGTGCCTTTATTATGGGTAATGATGATTTAACACCGGAAAAATCATTGAGTTATGAACTTGGAACCGCTTGGCAGGGTGACAAGTCTAAAGCTTCCTTAACCGCATTCTATACTGAATATAAAGATAAAATTACTGAAGTACGTGATTGTTCATCTCCCAATGGGAATAACAGTAATTCGGCAACCTGGACATGTGCCGACCCATTTGGTCGCATTGATTCAGCGACGGGGAATGTCCGTTTGTGGAACTTTATCAGTTCAAGAATTAATGTAGATGAAGCTACCATGCAAGGTGTGGAGGCTTCATTTGATACCGAGCTGGCGGAAGGGGTAAATCTAAACACCAACTACACCTATACCGAAACTGAGCAAAAATCAGGTGATTTAAAAGGTCAGCCTTTAAATCAAATGCCAAAGCATATGTTTAATGCAACCGTAGATTATAATCTCAATGATGCTTTGGATGTCTGGACACGCTTACATTATCGTAGTGAAACGTCTTCTTATTTAGGTCGTACTTCAATGTCTGAGCCAACACCAGCATATCAATTTCTAGATGTTGGTTTTAATTACCAGTTTACTCCCAGCTTAAAAGGCAAATTTGGCGTTTATAACATTCTGGATGAAAAAGCAGAAGATGCAGATGGCGATCAGGTTTTAGATGGTCGCCGTTATGGCATCAGTTTTGTTGCCAATTTCTAATAAGTTGACTAAAGAAAAAGCCGCTTGAAGCGGCTTTTCTCATGACTGGATATTTAAAATATTCTGTGCAGTTTCTGCATAATAAAACTTTTCTAAATATGCGCGTGCACGCATGCGTAAATATTCAGATGAAACTAGCTTTTGAATTACAGGATTTAGTAAATGCTGCAATTCATGCTGAATTAAAGCCTCATCAATATTTAAGTCACGCATTAACAAGTCAAAACTACGTTCCTGATTACGGGTGTACCAGGCATAGATACCATTATGAACTTGCTGTTTTAGGTATTCTGTCTGGCGCAGATGATCCCAAATTTCATGCCCTAAGCCCACAGTATGAGGTAGGTCTTGAATTTCAATATAATTCTTTAAAACCGTTAGAGGCAGATCTTTAATTTTATGCCACAGATTGGCTTGGAAGTGATATAGCTTTTCATCATCAAAATGTTGATTTAACACATGCTCACTCATTTGACTGAGCTTTAAAATATTCTTTTGTAGATAATGGCCGATAGTTTCATCCAGATTTGAGTCAGTCACGGTTTCTAAAACCGATTTGCCCATTTTCATAAAACGCGACACACCCGGAACCCGTTTTGCCATCACCGAATTATCCAGATAATCCTGTATTGAATGTTGAATTAACTGTGTGATCATGGCTGAAAAAGCAGAGCTGTTGACCACAGTTTTAATCAGACGTTGACGATGACCACTTTTACTCGCAACATATTGGGCAATTTTATCGACGGTTAATACCGGAATTACATCTGCAATTTGCGTGTTTTCATTGGCAGGATGAATTAAAACAAAACGAAAATGTTCGGTAATTTGCTCAATTAAAAAGTGGCTCGCAGGGGTGGCTAAAACCTGCTTTTGCAATAGTGCATTGATTTGTTCAAATGACCAGATATCCTGCAAGGTCTGTTTTCTAAACCACTGATAGAAATTTAAAAATTCGCTTTGAATAGTGGCAGTATGTGAAAATTCTTGTTCTAAAAATTCAAGATGAGCTTCGATCAATTGCTCAATCATCGGATGTTTCGGCATACTGTCTCTATAAGCTAATTTAAAGGGATAAGTTTATCAGCAAGTGGATTTTTTAACTTTTGGGTTTTGGATAGAAAAGGTAAATAGTGGTCCGCCACTTGTTGTTCTGCTTCTAAAATAGGCATATGCCCAACATTATTTAAAATAACAGGCGTTTCGGCACGCTTCAATAAAGATTGTAATTCATTTGCCGCTTCCACATTAATAATTTTATCTTGCTTGCCCCAAAGAATGAGCGTGGGGGCTTCAATGGTTCGTGTCAGTCGAGCAAAGGATTCCGGGGTATAAATACGACTTAGGGTGATTAATTGATCAATCATTTTACGGGATTGCAATGATTGAGAGATCAGTATTTTTTCTTGGGCTTTTTTAAAATAAATGGGTAAATCCGGTGGATTCTGCATGACTTGAGCCATGACATCGTCTAAATCCCCCGGTTTGGACACAATCAGATGCTTTAAAAAATAAGGGTCTTTGGTATAGGCAGTATTGGCCTGTTTATAAATGCCAGCACTATTGAGTAAAAAAAGACTTTGCGTATCAAATGGATATTGTGATGCGTAAACAGTTGCAATTGAGCCGCCTAGCGAGTGACCTGCAATATTCAGCTTGTCCTCCACATCAAGGGCTTCAACAAAACGGCGCAAGCGTTCCGTGACATTGGGAATAGACAGATCAAAATTATCCGCAACTTTGGTTTCACCATTGCCTGGCAGGTCTGGAATAATTACGTGATAATAAGGGGTTAAAAAATGTGCCACGCCATTCCAGTTGTCACGATTTCCCGCCAAGCCATGAATAAGCAATACCGCAGGTTTATTGCTGGAGCCACCTTCACTGTAGCTCCAAGTAATATCATCAATTTTAATCGTTTTACTGCGTAAGCCGGCCGCGCTACGTTCTTTCACTAAATAATTTTCGAATGAAGGTTGAGCAACGAAGATTTTTTTATTTATAGTTGCATGAGAAAAAAGCGGCACACTGATTGAAATGGCTAAGCAGGCCATCTGCAAACAGCGGGATAAAGTCGAGTGAGGCTGTGTCATTGATCATTATCCTTATGTGTAAATGACGGTCATTTTGCTAACTTACCCTTTAAAAACAATCTGATTTTGACTGCATTTTATTTTTTTTAAAATGTCTGTATTTTATTGTAAGTATTATCGTAGAAATGTCACTTAATTGTTTCTTGAAGTCCGTTACGTGAAGCTATAAAAGTGTGCACCAGATCAAATTTATGAGCGAAATAAAATATTTTGTAACTTTGTTATTAATTAATCAGCTATTCTTTTTGCAAGTGACATTCCAATTTCATCGCATTAAAATATTGCAACTTCAAACATTGGAAGACCAGCATGCTAACAGCAGAAGAAGCTTTAGATCGTTTAAAAAAAGGGAACCAGCGTTTTGTATCAGGGGAAACGACACACCCCAAACAACTGTCACATCAGCAAAGGGCAGAGATGGCAGAAAATCAAAACCCCTTTGCCATCGTTTTGGGCTGTTCAGATTCTCGTGTTCCTGCGGAAATGGTATTTGACCAGGGTCTAGGCGATTTATTTGTGATCCGTGTGGCAGGGAATGTGGTTGCACCCTCACAGGTAGGCAGCGTGGAATTTGCTGCAGAACGTTATGATTGCGCTGTCGTGATTGTATTAGGACATAGTCATTGTGGCGCTATTCAAGCGACCATTGATACCTTAATGAATCCGGATCATCCACCCTCATTAAATCTGATGTCTATTGTAAACCGTGTTCGCCCATCGGTTGAAACATTGATGCAAACTGAATTGAAAAACGATTTATCTAAACTCTCGAAACATGCAGTTCGTTCTAATGTCTTTGCCTCTGTAAATCAGCTGCGTCATGGTTCTGCGGTTTTAGAATGCCTGATTGCCAAAGGGCAGTTGAAAATTGTCGGTGCAGAATACTCTTTAGAAACGGGTGAAGTCACTTTCTTCGATTTCTAAGCAAAAGCAGTTTAAAAAAGCCAGCTTACACGCTGGCTTTTTTATTAATTATTTAAATAGTGTGAAAAACTAACGTTTGGTATGCAAATTGCTCTTGATCTGAAATCTTTTATATTTCTTAGGTGATAAAGTGGAATTTGTGCAATTTAGGTTCGCAGTGCTCGTTATGGCGGTTTCGTTTGGTGCTTCAGCGCACACATATAGTCCCGAGGAATTGACGATTAGTCAATTGCATCAAGCTGTTAAGGAGCAAAAAACTACTTTTAAGCAAACCATGCAAAATTACTTAGATGTGATTGCAGCTAATGATCAGAAAGGCGCAAAGCTCAACAGTATTATTAGCATGAATAAAACTGCATTGGCTGAAGCAGAAGCCGCCGATAAAGCCTTTAAAAAAGATGGAACATTAAAGCCATTGCAAGATGTACCAGTACTGCTGAAAGATAATGTGGATACTGCAAACTTGCTAACCACAGGCGGTTCAATCAGCTTAAAAGATAATGTACCTGAGCAAAATGCATTTATCGCGCAGAAAATAAAAGATGCAGGTGCAATTGTGATTGCGAAAACCAATCTGCATGAGTTTGCAGTTTGGGGTGAAACCCGCAGCTCAATGCAAGGTCAGACCTTAAACCCTTATGATTTGACTCGTACACCCGGCGGTACAGGTGCTAGCGTGGCTGCAGGATTTGGCTTGATCGGTATTGGTACAGACACGATTAACTCTATCCGTTCACCAGCATCTGCCAACAGCTTAGTTGGTCTAAGACCAACCATTGGCCTAGTGAGTCGTTCAGGTATTATTCCTTATTCATTTACCCAAGACACTGCAGGACCAATTACCCGTACCGTTGAAGATGCTGCACGTACCTTGAATATCATCACTGCATACGATGAAAAGGATAGTATTACAGCTTTGGCGAAAGACTTAAAAATTGATTATACCCAGTCGCTTAATACCGAAGGCTTAAAAGGAAAACGCATCGGCGTGCTGAACAGCTTCTTTGGTACTGACGAAGTGCATAACCCAAGCCAGTCAATGAGGTGATCCGCAATTCAATTAAGCAGATGAAGCAGGACGGTGCAGAGATTATTGAATTGGATACACCAGTGAATGCAGATGCGCTAGTAAAGAATGTTAGTGTGCATTTGTATGACTTAGAAGAAGACTTAAATACCTATTTGGCAGATCATCCGAAGAAGAAGCCGGTAAGCAATTTAAAAGCGTTGATTCAATCAGGAAGATTTGACTCAGGAATTAAAGCAAATATTGAAAAAGCGGTAACTTTATCAAAGCAATCAGAAGATTACACGCAACGTTTAGCTGCGCGAGAAAAATTGCAGCAAGACATGATTAAGCTAATGACAGAAAACAAGCTAGATGCAGTGGTGTTTCCTCATCAAAAGCGTTTAGTGGTGCCGGTAGGTGAAACGCAAGTAGAACGTAATGGCGTTTTAGGTTCCGTTACTGGCTTCCCGTCAATTGTGATTCCAGAGGGCTTTAGCCCAAAAATGGAAACAGCACCTATTGGTGTGCCAGTGGGCTTGGAAATCTTTGGACTGCCCCTGACCGAAGGCAAGCTAATTGAAATTGCATATGGTTATGAGCAACAGTATCCAATGCGTCAAAAGCCAGTTCTAAAATAATTTATAATTCATTTCCAAAGCAGAACAAGGTACGAAACGGGAATTTGCACCTTGCCTTAAAAGGTGCTTTATAGAGCGCCTTTTATATAGGGATAGGCATTGTTCAGTAAAATGTTTTGTGCGCTGGCGTTCGGGTGAACTAAATCCTGTTGCATCAAGTTTTTCTTGCCGGCAATTCCTTCTAAAAAGAAAGGCATTAATTTTACTTTATATTGTTGACTCACAATCTGGTAATTTTTTTCAAAGGCATTGCTATAGGCTGTACCGTAATTCGGCGGGATTTTCATTCCAAAAACAATCACTGTGGCTTTAGCTTTCTGACTTTGTTGAATGAGATGAGCCAGATTTTTTTGAATCAATAGCGGGGATTGACCCCGTAAACCATCATTTCCACCTAACTCAATCACTACAACATGCGGTTTATGAATTTGCAATAATTTAGGCAACCGCGCCAAAGCACCGCTGGTGGTTTCACCACTGACACTGGCATTGACCACTTTATGTTGTTTCGGATACTGTTGCTCTAGACGTTTTTGTAATAAATGCACCCAACCTTGCTGTGCCTGAATTCCATAACCCGCGCTAATACTGTCACCCAGAATCATAATGGTTTTAGCAGACACCATCACCGGAGCAAGACACAGGCTGAACATCGCCAAGCAAGCAAATACACGAGTTCTTAAATTGCGATTTTGCATATAGGGATTTTATGACCCAAGTTACGAGCGACCCTTCCATCATGCCACAAGTGATTATTTCTGCCCAGCAACTGACACAAAAGATAAAACTTGTACAAAAAGAACTGTGCATTTTTGAAAATTTAAACTTTGAAATCCAGACGGGTGAACAAGTGGCTATTACCGGACGTTCAGGTTCAGGGAAATCGACCTTGCTTGGAATTTTAGCCACTCTGGATCAAGCCAGCTCAGGGCAATTGGTGGTGTGTGGAGAGTCTGTCGCTGAATTAAATGAAGAACAACGTGCGTTGGTACGTTTAAAATATATCGGTTTTGTATTTCAGTCTTTCCAGTTATTGCCGCATTTAACAGCAGTAGAAAACGTGATGTTACCGCTGCGCTTACAGAACAATTTTAATTTTGCAGCTGCTGAGAAAAAGGCATTGGCCCTACTTAAAAAAGTCGGTTTAGAACGTCAGGCGACCCAAACTCCCAAAGTGCTGTCGGGGGGCGAACAACAGCGTGTGGCCATTGCACGTGCTTTAATTAGCGACCCGAAAATCATTTTCGCAGATGAGCCTACAGGTAACCTAGACACACAAACCGCCAGTGAAATTGAGCAATTGTTATTTCAGCTGAACCGTGAATTTGGGACGACCTTAGTTTTGGTAACCCATAATCCAAAACTGGCCGAGCAATGTCAGCGACATTTTGAATTGCTGGATGGTCATCTAATTGAACATCGTAACGGTGAGGGCTGAAATGAATCCACTCTTTCGACCTTTACTGACCCAGAGTTTTAAAAGTACAGGCGTTTACTTACTGATCATTGCTCTAACTTTGGCGATCAGTGCAACTACGGCACTAAAGTTTAGTAATGAACAAATCCAAAATGCCGTAGCATTACAGGCTGCTGAAATGCTGGCAGGCGATTTGGTCCTGAGCGACAATCAGCCGCTTGAACACAAGTGGCACGACAAAGCCAATCAATTGTCACTGCAACAATCTGAAGTCACCACCTTCAGTTCGATGGCGCATACCCATGAGCAATTTGTCATGGTCAATGTGAAAGCCATTGATGATGCCTTTCCTTTGCGCGGAGAAATTCGGGTTGTGCCCCCAGCAAAGAAAATTCAGCCAAGAGAGGTTTGGCTCAGTAATCGTGCCATGGATTTGTTGCATGTCAAAGTCGGGGATAGCCTTAATATTGCCGATGGAACCTTTAAGGTCACTGCTGAAATTGAACATGATTCCAATCAGGAACTGGGCTTTTCCGGCTTTTCACCTACGGTGATTATTTCCCAAGCCGATGTTGCACGTACCAATGCCATTCAAATTGGCAGTCGGGTTGAATACCGTTTATTGATGGCAGGGTCTGCCCAACAGACCAAACAGTTTGAACAAGATTTCAACCAGCTGCATGGGTCTGCTCAAAGCAAAATAGACAATGAACAGAATAGTCTAAAGTTACGTAATGCCAGTGAAGGCAATACCCGTTTAATGAAGCCGATTGCCAATCTAGATACCTTCCTACAACTTGCCAATATTTTGACCATTTTACTGTGCGGCATTGCGATTGCCTTAACCAGTCAGCGTTATGTGCAGCAAAATCAGGATAATATTGCGCTAATGCGCTGTATTGGTGCCACAAAAAATCAAATTCTGAGTGCATATCTGACTTTGTTGGGTGTGGTCTTAATTGTCGCAATGGCGATTGGTAGTCTGGCAGGGGTAGGGCTTGGCTATGGTTTATTGCAATTGATGCTAAAACTGATTCCACATCTGCAAATTCAGTTTTCTGCCTTGGATATGCTGCTTGGTCCCTTACCGATTGCCATGCTGACCAGTGCTGTGGTGTTGCTGGGTTTTATCGTTCCAAGTTTATGGCAATTACTGAATACACCACCTATTCGGGTGATTCGCCAACAAGAAAAATCTGTGCAGTCTATGCTGTGGATGTTGTTGATGGGCACAGCCAGTCTGGTGCTGTTTAGTGTGGTGCTGACTGAGAATATAGTGCTTACCGCATGGGTCATAGGGGCAATGATCATCTTGTGTACTGTGCTGTATATGCTCATTTGGGGCAGCTTAAAATTAATTAAAAGCCTGAAATGGTCCATTTCAGCCTATGTCCGCGCGCCTTATCAAACCGCCTTTCAAATTACTGCTTTGGCCCTGGGTCTCAGTTTAATTACGGTTTTGGCCGTATTGCGAACGGACTTACTCGAGCGCTGGCAGCAACAATTACCGGAAGGTACGCCGAATCAATTTGTTTATGGTTTGCCGCCGTTTGATATGCCTTTATTCAAAGCCCAGATTGAGCAACATAGATGGCCAAGCACACCTTTATATCCAAATATTCGTGGGCGATTGGTGGCAAAGAACGATCAACCTTTTTCTAAGGAATTGCTGGAAAACAATAACTCTTTACGCCGTGAACTCAATTTAACCCAAACATCCGAATATCCTGCGGACAATAGAATCGTACAGGGAACTTCAGCATTGAGTCATGTCGGTGATGTATCGGTGGAAGTGAAAACTGCGGAAGAGCTGGGCATTAAAATAGGCGATCGACTGACTTTTAGTTTGCCTGAAGGATTAGTTCAAGCCAAAGTCATTAACTTGCGTAGTGTCGAATGGGAAAGTTTTAGTCCGAATTTTTTCTTTATTTTTGTACCCAAAACCATGGATGAAAATGCGGGCAGTTATTTAGGCAGTTTTTATGTGCCCGAACAGGATAAAAAACAGCTGGTTTCCGTGATTCAGCAATTTTCCAATACGGTTTTTGTTGATGTCAGTTTGATTCTGGATGAAGTTAAACGTGTGGTGAATGTGCTGGTGCAAATTATTACCATACTCGCGCTATTGGTCAGTGTCTCTGGCATTTTGGTTTTAATTGCCTGTTTGAACCTGTTGATGGATGAACGCAAACGTGAGGTGGCTTTATTGCGCTCATTTGGCAGTTCTAAACAAAAATTAAAACAGATGATGACTGTAGAGATCGGCTTTATTGGATTTATGGCAGGTGTAGTTTCATGCTTCTTTGCAGAAGTGATTAGTGCGATTGCCAGCTATAAAATGAATTTACTGATTCAGGCACATTGGGAGATCTGGCTGATTTTACCCATTTTAATGACCGTGGTGTGTGCCTTGATTGGACGCTATCGCTTGAGTTATTTGTGTGATATTCCACCATTACAAAGTTTGCGCGAGATGAATCATTAAACAACTCATCTCAACTCAATAATAGCGCTTAACCGGGTAGTTTATTCACCTTAAAAATTCAGCTGTGCGCGCATGGCTGCAAGGATTTGACGCCAAACAGGTTCAAGGATTTGAACCTGTTGCATGCAGTAATCATAAAATACATAGCAGCTTACTACACCGACAACTAAACCTAGAGTAAAGCCTAAATTAGGTTTATGCACCCGTTGTCCAAGATACCAAATAGCAGCCAATACGGCACCCATCAGCAGGCCGCCGATATGGGCAGCATTGTTAATACCAGGCATTGTGAAGCCAATGAACAGGTTAATTCCCATGACCATGACCAAGGTTTTTTTATCTAAAATAAAGCGTTGTTTTGGTAAGATGGGTAATAAAGACAAAACCGTTAATGCACCACCAATCCCCATGACTGCGCCAGAAGCACCGGCGCTGACGGTTGGAAAAAGTTTGGGATCATTGGTTTGCAGCAGTTCAAAGGTATTTTGAATATCGATAAAGCCACTGAGCAAACTTCCCATCAGGCCTGCAAGAATATATAAACCCAAATAATAGAAGCGGCCAAAAAGCTGTTCAGCCACACTGCCGAAAATATAGAGTGCCCACATATTGAGCATTAAATGGATCAAACCAAAATGAAAAAACATGCTGCTAAACAGGCGAGTGGGTTCCTCTAAAAAGGTTAAAGGTGCATAATCAGCTCCCCAACGAATAGCATCGACCAGACTTGGGCTGGTAATATTGACGCCTGTGAGCACTTGCCAGAGAAATAAACCGACATTAATGGCAATAAAAACTGCAGTCAGCCACCAAAGGTGAACCTCGGGTTTAGTTCGAATGGAAGGAGGTGAGAGTTCAGCCATGCTATTCTTTTATAATCTTTGCTATATTCAGCTTCAAGCTTAGCACGAAAAAAACAGATATTTTGGAGTAACTCACTGACATGAAAGCTTTTATTGTTCGTAGTTTGTTAATACTTGTCAGTTTGATACTTTTGATACAACTTTGGATTTTTGCAAGTCTGGTGTGGTGGCGCACCCATCCGGTTGACACCACCATGATGATGCGTCTGGATTATTGGTCTGAATCCTCTAAGCCGATCAAACACCAATGGCGCGATTACGATCAAATCAGTGACTATCTCAAAAATGCAGTCATTGCCGCAGAAGACGGTAAATTTTTGCAACATCACGGTTTTGACTGGGCGGGAATGCAATTTGCCTTAGAGCGCAATAAAGACAAAGGCAAAGTGGTGGCCGGCGGGTCAACCATTTCACAGCAGTTGGCGAAGAATCTATTTTTATATAACAAGCGTTCATTTCTGCGCAAAGGCCAAGAGGCCGTGGCGACCTGGATGATGGAGCGTGTTTGGACAAAAGAACGTATTTTAGAAGTCTATTTAAACTCGGTTGAATTTGGCGACAATATTTACGGTGTGGAAGCGGCAACCCAACATTATTTTGGTAAAAGTGCGAGAAGTTTAAGCCGTGAACAAGCCGCCTTTTTAGCAGCCATTTTACCCAATCCAAAATATTACCAAGACCACCGTGATGACCGAAAACTGCAATACCGTAAACGTATGATTCAAAAATACATGCGTTATAGCAATATTCCCTAATGAGAGACTGGACTAAAAAGCCCAAAATTTTGGGCTTTTTTTATGAAATTGTCATAATTTTGAAGCATACTTATGAAGATACGGATCACTTTCGAATAATCATAGGTTAGGTATGAATACTGCAGCAGGCGCATCTCCTACACAAACAGAATATACATATAACGATCGTTATATTAATCGTGAACTTTCTATTCTAGATTTCCATCTTCGTGTATTAGAACAGGCGGTTGACCCACTGCATCCTTTACTTGAACGCATGAATTTCTTGCTTATTTTCTCGCGTAATCTGGACGAGTTTTTTGAAATTCGTTTTGCTGGGTTGATGGAGCAACTTGATTTAGGCAATGAAAGTCACAGTCCGGATGGGTTAACCCCAAAGCAAGTGTTAGAGATTATTTCTAAAACTGCGCATGCAGCGATTGACCGTCAGTATCGTATTTTAAATGAAGAAATTCTGCCAAAGCTGCGTGAAGAAGACATCTGTTTTTTACGTCGTGGTGAACTTACCCCGGCTCAATCTGCCTGGGTTAAAAAGTATTTCCAAGAGCAAGTCGCTCCAGTACTGACGCCGATCAGTCTAGATCCGGCTCATCCATTTCCGCGTCTAGTCAACAAAAGCCTAAACTTTATTGTGACCTTGGAAGGGAAAGATGCCTTTGGTCGTCAGATTGATCTGGCGGTCGTTCCTGCACCGCGTTCATTACCACGTGTGGTACGTTTACCGGATGAACTCACTGAGGGCAAAGAACATCATGTGATGCTATCTGCGATTATTCATGAGCATGTCTCTGATTTATTTCCCGGCATGACGGCGACAGGTTGTTATCAATTCCGTGTCACACGTAATGCAGATTTGGCTTTAAATGAAGATGTCGAAGACTTGGCCAAAGCCCTAAAAGGGGAATTGAACTCACGCCGTTTTGGTCGTGCAGTACGTCTGGAAGTCACCCATAATTGCCCTGAACATATTTATAACTATTTGCTGGATGAATTTGATCTGGAAAAAGATCAACTTTATAAGGTCGATGGTCCGGTGAATCTTGCCCGTTTATTGTCAAATTTTAAACGTCCACATTTACGTTATGATTCACATACACCGATCATTCCAAAAATTCTAAAGAAGTCGGAAAATATTTTCTCTGCTATGCAGAAGCAGGATATTTTATTACATCATCCATTTGAATCATTTGCACCCGTGATTAATTTGTTACGTGAGGCAGCACGTGATCCACAAGTGCTTGCGATCAAGCAAACCTTATACCGCAGTGGACCGGATTCTGAAATTGTTCAAGTGCTTGCAGAAGCGGCACGAAATGGGAAAGAAGTCACAGCAGTAATTGAATTACGTGCGCGTTTCGATGAAGAATCGAATATTGAAGTCGCAAATGTACTGCAAGAAGCCGGCGCTGTAGTGGTGTACGGCATTGTCGGCTACAAAACCCATGCCAAAATGATTCTGGTGGTGCGCCGTGAGAACAATAAGCTAGTGCGTTATGTGCATTTAGGTACAGGTAACTATCATGCAGGCAATGCCCGTATTTATACTGACTACGGCTTGCTGACCACAGATAAAGAGTTGTGTGAAGATGTGCATCGCATTTTTCAAGAATTAACGGGTATGGGTAAAATGGCGAAGCTGAAAAAACTTCTGCATGCACCATTTACTCTACATGCGCAACTGATCAATTTTATTGATGAAGAAATTGCTAATGCTAAAGCAGGCAAGCCCGCACAAATTATTGTCAAAGTAAATGCCTTAACTGAAAGGCAGCTGATCAACAAGTTATATGAAGCCTCACAAGCGGGTGTAAAAATTGATTTAATTATTCGCTCAATTTGCTGTTTACGTCCTGGTTTACCGGGGCTTTCAGAAAATATTCGTGTGCGTTCAATTGTCGGGCGTTTTCTGGAACATACCCGGGTTTACTATTTTGGTAATAATGGTAACGCGCGGATTTATTGTTCAAGTGCCGACTGGATGGATCGTAATTTGTTTAATCGTGTTGAAGCCTGTTTTCCAATTGAAGATCCAGCCCTGAAAAAACGGATTTATCAGCAAGGTTTACTGACGTATTTGAAAGACAATCAGCAAGCATGGTTGTTGCAAGGAGATGGAAACTGGGTTCGTGCACAGGTTGCAGAAGGCCAAGAACCGCATAATGCACAAAGAATATTATTGGATATCATCAAATAATTCCTTCAACTTTCAAAGAAGAAATAAAGGAGTCTCTGGACTCCTTTATTTTTATACAACAGAAATATTGAAAATAAAAAATCCAACTTTCTAAGCATGCAATTTTCCTGTAAGTGTTTTTAATAGAGCCTTCAATTTTTTGAAGAGAAGTCGAAGTCTGTTCTGTGACATGCGGTAGGTTAAAATCCACTGATACCAAATTTAGAATTTTATATTTGATTGCGCTAAAACATGATGGATCGGCGCTCTACCGTACAGAATACCTTTAATGTTATTTAATAAGTCTGTCTCAGTATTTACATAAAAAATAATCCTGCGCACTGTCTAAATAGCCTTTAACAGTAAAGAGGTCTATGGTTGGCCAGGATCATTATCCTGCTCGTATCGGAAGAGAAATTTTGAGTTGCTTGATAAATGTAAGCGTTGCTGTTTGATTGAGGGATAATCTATCGAAATCAGGTTGGGCAAATGTGGTTATGATAAGTAGTCAGCTTCAATAAGATGAGTCATGCTCATCATTAATTCTGTAGGATAGCCGCCTAATCCAATGAAGAATGTTTCTAATACAGGGTTAAAAGCGGATTGATTCTCTATTAATAGGACGGGAACAGGCAATACCAATTCATCGGCTAGACTATTCTCATACGGGTTTCGATTTTATTGAGCAACTTCATTATATAAACTTATAAAAGTCCTAAGCTAAGAATTAGCTAATTGATGAAATTATATTAAGCTTATATAGAATAATAATCAAAAAATAATTTATGGTATACGATTGAATTAAATTGTTTTTAAAATTATTGAATCATTCATATCTTAGCTCATCCAAATACGAGACATTATATTCTAATTTCAAAATGAGTTTAGCGTAGGGAGTAAACTTTTTTCTTTAAACAAAGAACTTATTGTTTTTAGATTAAATGTTCGAATTTATTTAAGTAAAATATTGGCTAGGAAAAGAATGGGGCAATAAAAAAAGGAGCAACTGCTCCTTTTAGTTTATCGCTTTTTTAATGAAGATTTTGGGTGATTTTTTGCAAGATTTGCAATAACACATCAAATTCACTTTGCAATGGCGTACTTTTACGGGTGATCAAAGCTAACGTACGACTTGGTGCAGCTTCAATAGATTTCACCACTAAATCTGAATTCGCTTTAATCATATTGGTATGAATGGCAATTTCAGGAAGTAGAGTAAAGCCTAAATCCGCAGAGACCATTTCAACTAACGTAGGTAATGAACTGGCTTTTAAGCGATGATCATTTTTACGTTCACCAATTGGACATGCACTTAAAGTATGATTACGTAAGCAATGACCTTCTTCTAGCAAGACTAAACGGGATAAATCTAAGTCATCCAGCGATTTTGCTGTGTTGGCATTTTGGTCGTTTTTGTGACAGACCAAATACAAATCTTCTTTGGCGATTTCAGCAACTTTTAAACCTCGAGTGTCAAAAGGAAGTGCCAAAACAATCATGTCAAGATTGCCATGTTCCAGTTTTTCAACAATTTTTTCACTTTGCGCTTCATGCAAATGCAATTGAATTTTAGGCAGTTGCTTATGCACTTCATCAAGCAGTTTCGATAAAATGAAAGGTGCAATAGTAGGAATAATGCCTAAATGCAAATCACCCGTTAAAGGTTCACTCATTTCACGACTTAAACGCATCAAGTCTTGAGCATCTGCCAATAGAACACGGGCTCGAGCCACAACCTGTTCTCCAAGCGGAGTTAAACGTACATTTTGGCGGTCACGTTCAACGAGGACTCCACCTAACAAACGCTCTAACTCCATGATCCCGCCTGACAAAGTCGATTGGGTCACAAATGAACGGCGCGCAGCTTCAGTAAAATGTAGCGTTTCAGACAGTGTTACGAGGTATGACAGCTGTCTTAAAGAGGGTAATGCAGCCATAGTGTCCTAATGTTTTAATTTAAAGTGATCAGCAAATAATCCGCTAAGATATGGAATAAAATGCGGAGGCATATCATGCCCCATTCCATCAATTAATTCAAACTTAGCATCTGTAATTGCCTTTGCAACTGCTTTGCCATGGCTTGGTGGCAGTAAACGATCACGAGAGCCATGTACCACAAGGGTAGGTTGCTGAATTTGCTTACTCAATTGTAGCAAAGAACCGGTACATAATATTGCTAAAAATTGTTGAAGTACACCCGCTGGATAATAACTTCGTTGATATAGTTTACGTGCGGTCTGAATAATCTCGATTTGGTTGATATATCCAGGTGAGCCAATGATGTTAAATACTTTCACGCTATGATTGACGATACCTTCTTCATCCGTAGACTCAGGCCGGCCAATCAGGCTAAAAAGCTGTTTTGGAAAAGGCGGAGGTAAGAGCGGCTGATTATTACTGGTGAACATTAAACCGAGATTGCTGACTTTTTCAGGATGCTTGGCTGCCAGAATTTGTGCAATCATGCCGCCCATGGATGCGCCAATTACAGAGACTTGTTCTAGTCCTAAATGCTCAATCAATAAGGCCGCATCTTCCGCCATATCATACAGATTATAAGGCGCACCTTGATTTTGTAAGCCCAGTGCAAAACGTCCCATCAGTTTTAAGGTATTGAGCCGTGGCCCTGAATGCCGAATTTTTGATGAAAGCCCAATATCGCGGTTATCGAAACGAATAACCCGATAACCTTGATCAATCAGGGATTTACAGAAAAAATCTGGCCAAAACAACATTTGCGCACCCAAACCCATAATCAGCATGATCGCAGGATGTTCAGGATCTCCACCCATTTCAACATGCAGCTCTATTCCATTGCTTAAAGTCACTTTGGTTTCGTGCATAAAAGAAGTATAGGGTGAGCCTGTAAAATTAAGTGCGCTATGATTCATTGTTATTTTCCCAAAAAAGGACATTTTGCTTAAAAAATGTCCTTACTATTAAACCCTTAAACAGCTACAGGAATCAAGTCAGGTACCAGTTTAGTTAGACTTAGACGTTGTTTTGCTGCGGTCGCGCCCAATAAAACAAAACCACGCAAGGTGTTTTGACCATCTAGAGCTTTAGCAATCATGCCATCTTCAAGTTCTTCGGTCTCCCAATTGACATCCACACCCACTGGTGCTGGAAGTACCGTGAGGGGAGCGGCTGGGGTTTTGACGGCAACAGGCATCGCTGGATAATGAACATGGGTTTGTTCACCATTCAAGGTTTTCGCTAGAGCGCGTGCTTGTTGCATAATCGGCATGACGTAAGGCAACAGTAAACCATTGACTTCTGCACAGTCGCCAATCGCGTAAATATCTGCCTGATTGGTTTCTAAATGACCATTGGTCAAAATGCCGCGACTACAATCAATATTCGCGGCTTTTGCCAACTCCAAATTCGGTTGTAAGCCAATCGCTGAAAGTACAATGTCTGCAACAACAGACTGACCATTGGCTAAAGTAATCTGATAGTCACCCTTTTCAACTTTAATTACTTTTTCAACCGTTGTGCCCAAGACAAAGTGAATGCCAATAGCTTCAAGTTTTTCTTGGAACGAAGCGGCAACGTAGTCAGGAATGAGACGTCCCAAAGGTTGGGCAGCCAAATCAATCACTGTCACTTGGTGTTCTGTATTTTGCAAGTCATTGGCAAATTCACAGCCAATCAGACCTGCACCTAAAATGACCACGCGTTTATCGTGATGTTGATCCAGGTTTTTGCGGAATGCTTTGTAGTCATCCAAATTATTGACCACATGAATGTCATCACTGCCGTCGCCAGCAATCGCCAGACGAACCGGGTTTGCACCTACAGCTAGAACCAGCTTTGAATAGGGTTGAGTGATTTGTTGTCCATCTTTTTCTAAAATGAGTTGATGCTGTTCAGCTTGAATTTCTTTAACCCGAGTATGCGCTTCAATACGCATCTTCAGTTGATCACTCATTTTGCTGGCATCACCTAAAGCAATTTGCTCAGGTGCTTTTTTTCCGGCTAAAGCATTAGACAGCGTGGGTTTAGCATAGTTTACCGCATCATCTGCACAAATCATGACCAGTTCATGCTCGGGATTTAGCTTACGAAACTCACGTGCTGCGGTATATCCTGCCATACCCGAACCAATGATGACGATAGGATGCATAGTTTTCTCCAAACTGTTTTCTATAAGACGTAAAAAAAGACCATTCACTATGGTCTTTGATATCAATTGTTAGATTTCAACCATTTCAAAATCAACTTTTGATACACCACAGTCCGGACATGTCCAATCATCTGGGATATCTTCCCATTTTGTACCTGCGACAATACCATCTTGTGGCCAACCTTCAGCTTCGTCATAAATCCATCCACAAACGATGCATTGATACTTTTTCATTTGACTCTCCAAAACACTGACTTTTTAAGAAGTGAAGTCAGTAAAATTCCATATACAGCATGACTCTAGTAATATGACTTTCATTGTACATATTCAACCAAATTTTTACGCAGTTCTAGCCTTAATGTAAAGCAAATATGCGAGTTTAATCAGTGAATTTGAAACCAGAATTGCAGAGCAGGACAAAACTTGTCATAGAAATACGTAATTATGGTTTCTGTCTAACAATTTAAACAGGGTATGAATTTTAAAAAGTGCATAAATCAGAATGAGATAGAGAAGCTCAAGAAATGACTTTATGAGTTAAACGTCAGGTTTAGACTAAGGTCGGGGAGAAGAAATAGACAAAGTTTGTTAATTTAAGATCAGATAAATCTATATTTAATATTTATTAAAAAAATGAACATAATTAAATCAATGGCTTATAATTTTTTAGCAGGTGTTGCTGGATGGTAAGCATGATCATTTACTGGCCATTAACCTGATAAAGCGTTAAAATTGCCTATCCTCTTCTAAATTACTTTTCTCCCATGAGCAATTTGTCTACAATTTTGTGGTCTCACATTCGTACTGTCCAAGATTTCCCTAAACCGGGTATTTGCTTCTTCGATTTAACCCCTTTGTTTATGAGCAATATTGAACCGTTAACCGATGCTTTAATTGCCAGTATTCCTGTTGAAAAACTGGAACAAGTAGACAGTTTTGTTGCTGTAGAAGCGCGTGGTTTTGTACTTGCAAGTTTATTGGCTCAGCGTTTAGGCAAAGGCTTGTTACTGGTGCGTAAAGCAGGAAAATTGCCACCACCGGTTGTGGGCGTAGGTTATAGCTTAGAATATGGTATGGACCGTTTGGAAATGTCTGCAAACATCCAACCGCAAAAAATTATTATTGTAGATGATGTATTGGCAACAGGCGGTACTTTAAAAGCGGTGAAACAGCTGGTCAATAAATGTAACCATGAAATTTTGGGAGCGAGCATTTTCCTCGATTTACCCGATTTACATAATGATTTAGGTTTAGAAGTTTGGTCAGTGTTGGATGATAAATCTCAGCCAGAACAAGCAGTCGCTTAATTGATGTTATGTCCTAAAAAAGCCTTGGTTTAACCAAGGCTTTTTTATTTTTTCAGAAAATGCGTTTGCATGTGCTGAATTAATTCATTTATGTTTTCTGGACTCGCTAAGCGATGATGGCCGCCTTCTAAGGCTTGAACAATCATATAAGGTTCGAGCTGTTCTTGAACAGCATACATATCCAGTATTTCGTCACCTAATTCCAAATAGGCAATTTGAGCAATGTCATGTTCCAGATCATCTTCATTAATTGGGGGGTAGTCTTCGCGAAAGTTTGGACTAAGACTCGGATTGGCAATAACCGTTGGAATTTTACACAAGGCTGACATTTTTAAGGCCCAATACGCGCCCAAGCTATGTCCGACCAGTATTTCCGGTTTAATTTTGGCAATAATATCGCGATAAAAATCGGCAACGGTTTGAAAATTTAGATTGCGATAATCTATATCGATGCAATATTTCTGATTGGCATCAATGGCATGGAATTTTGTCGATTCACGAGAGGAATCGAGTCCATGTAAAAATAAGATTTTCGAAGTACATGTATTCATTGTTTGATCGTTCAGACTGTCTTTAATCACAAAGATAGAAAGGGTTGAATAGTTTAGTTTTCAACTATTTTGCTTGAATTTATTGTAGGTGACTGTGCCAGAGAAACAACTTAGCTTTTGGTCTAAGACACTCATTAGACCAAATAGAATAAAACAGCTTACAAAATAAATTATTGATTAAAAATATTCGGTTATAAATATTTTGGGCTGAATTGATATTTAAGTAACAAATGATTTATTTGCTGAAAAAATAAAGATGGATAATTTTAAAGGTAGACGATGACTTTAGGGAGCAAAGCTATGGAAATTTTAAAATATGAAATTTTGATTGCTGCAACGCCAGAAAAAGTTTGGCAGGTTTTATGGAATCCTGAAACGTATATGCAATGGACACAATATTTTTCACCTGGTTCATCCATGCATTCCGACTGGACCGTCAATGGTAAAACGGTATTCTTAGATGCCAATGGGGAAGGCATGGTATCAACAATTACTGAACTTGATGAATTTAAAAGCGTGACCTTTAAACACTTGGGAATGTTGCAAGACGGCCTTGAAGATCTAGATAGCGAAGAAGTTAAACAATGGAGCGGTGTCTTAGAAAAATATGAGCTTAAAGATTTTAATGGCCAAACAATATTGGGTGTGGAGCTAGAAACCTCTAAAGATCATGTGGAATTGATGAATAACGGATTAAAGCGAGGATTTGAAATCGTTAAGCAATTAGCTGAAGCTTAAAATATGAATTAAGGAATTTGGGTTTAGTAAATCAATGCTTTTGTTTGGCAATAAGTCATACGAAATTTTACTAAATCTGCTATGCTATGCAACTTCCGTTTTTTACACATATTCGAGGCAGAGATGACGCAACATAACGCTCAATCGACTTCTGAACAACACATTTCCGAAAACGATTTAATTGCACAGCGTCATGCCAAGTTAAAGCATATTGAAGCACATGCTAAGGAAAAGGGAATCAGCCCTTGGCCCAATACATTTAAGCGTGAACATTATGCTCAAGATCTACAAGAACAATTTGCTGACAAGTCTAAAGAAGAAATTGAAGCAGATGATCGCGTCTATGTAAAAGTTGCAGGTCGTGTGATGCTGAACCGAGGTTCATTCCTGGTGATTCAGGATATGACTGGCCGTATTCAACTGTATGTTGCACGTAAAGAATTAGATCCAGAAGTCGTTGCTACCATCAAAGGTTTAGACCTGGGTGATATTATTGCGGTTGAAGGTTATATCGGTCGTTCGGGTAAAGGTGATCTTTATGTTCACATTGAACATTTTGAGCTTTTAACTAAATCACTTCGTCCACTTCCAGATAAATTCCACGGTTTAAATGACACCGAAGTCAAATATCGTAAGCGTTATCTTGATTTGATGGTGAATGAAGAAACACGTAAAACTTTTGAAATCCGTGCCAAAGTGGTTTCGGGGATGCGTGCGTATTTAGCCAATGAACGCTTCATGGAAGTTGAAACGCCAATGATGCATGTGATTCCAGGTGGGGCTTCAGCGCGTCCATTTGAAACACATCATAATGCACTAGATATGCCATTGTACTTACGTATTGCGCCTGAGCTTTACTTAAAACGTCTGGTGGTAGGTGGTTTTGAACGTGTGTTCGAAATTAACCGTAACTTTCGTAATGAAGGGATTTCGACACGTCATAATCCAGAATTTACCATGATCGAATTCTATCAAGCCTATGCCGATTACAAAGACTTGATGGCTTTGACTGAAAATATGCTTGAAAAATTAGCGATTGATATTTTGGGCTCTACTGATGTGCCTTATCAAGGTGAAGTCTTCAGCTTCAAAGGCCCATTCAAGAAAATCTCGATGTTTGATGCGATTCTTGAACATAACCCGCAACTCACAGCAGAAAATGTTTCTGATCGTGAGTTCTTGGCTAAATTTATTCAGGAAGAATTGAAAGAACAGGTAAAACCAGGTTTTGGTCTGGGTAGACTTCAAACCATCGTATTTGAAGAAACGGTAGAAACTAAACTTCGCCAGCCAACTTTCATTACAGAATACCCAGCAGAAACTTCGCCGCTTGCACGCCGTAATGACACCAATTCACACATTACAGACCGTTTTGAGTTCTTTATTGGTGGTCGTGAATTGGCCAATGGTTTCTCGGAATTAAATGACCCGATTGACCAGGCTGAACGTTTTCAAGCGCAAGTTGCAGAGAAAGATGCAGGTGATGATGAAGCGATGCATTACGATGCAGACTTCATTGAAGCACTGGAATATGGTCTTCCTCCAACAGCAGGTCAAGGTATTGGTATTGACCGCTTGGTCATGTTATTTGCTGATGCAGCAAGTATTCGTGATGTGATTTTATTCCCGCATATGCGTCATAAAAACTAAGTTGTGAATATCAAAAAACCCGCTTTAGAGCGGGTTTTTTTATGGATAATTATAACCACACTAAACTATAAATATTGGAAATAAGGCTTAAAGAAAATAAGGTGCCTATAGGGTTAAGGCTTTATAATATAAATAAAATTTTTGTTGAAAATACTATTTATAGCAATGATGATGAGTGCATCACCAACAATTTTTGCTCAGGGACGTGTTTTAAATGAGGATCATTTGAGAACAGATATAAACCGATTAAATCAGCAGGCCTTCATCGTTATTCACATCAGTATCTCAACTTGGCCAATGAATGAGGACGAGATTCAGCGTGCAATTGTTTTGGCAAAAAAAATCAGATAATACACAACAGAAAGTCATTGATTCAGTTCAAGCTGCAATTAAAGCGGATAATAATAACTTTAAAATAAGTTTATTTGCTGAATCGGATTAAAAGAATATCCCGCACACATTTGGAGATAAGCAAAAATCACAATATCAAGCTGCCTTAGCGTTTAATACTGGTGGTGGGAGCGGGGATGCAAAAAATTGTGTAAATGGGGAGGGAGATTTACAAATTGATAATGATCAAGATATAAGTGTCGAGGGTTTTTGTATAGCTGCAAATAAAGAACCCCGTAGATGTAGGATTTTTTTATCTGAGCTTATTTTTAAATATGGATTAAATAATCAAAGTTATGTACTAATTTTCAAATTTTTTATAAGAAAGATTTTAGACAAAAAAATACGCAATGATTGGGGTGATCACTGCGTAGAACAACGAATCTGTTTGCACAGTTTCGGTTAAGGAGAATGTTAGAACTCTAATGAGCTCTAAGCACTAAAAGTATAATAAAATGAATGATCAGTCATTTCATGAGGTTTTCAGTTAAGTTGTGTAAATTCAGGTTAATAACTATTGGTTAGTGTGATTTATTGCTCATTATTTTAGCATAAAAAAGCCCTTCTTTATAAGAAAGGCTATTTGTTTAGATCAGTTGCTTTAGAAGTGGAAAACCCCTAAGCCCGATTTAATTTCGTCCAGGGTTTGCTGGGTAATATCGCGGCATTTATCAGTACCGGTTTTTAAAATATCCATGATGTAGTCCGGATCTTTTGCCAGTTCCATACGACGTTCGCGAATGGGCGTAATTAATTCCTTTAAAACCCCTTCAAGACGTTTTTTCACCGTACCATCACCTAAACCACCACGACGATAATGAGCTTTTAACTCTTCAAGTTCTTCTTTATTAGTATCGAAAGCATCGAGGTAAGTAAATACCACGTTACCTTCAACCTGACCCGGATCTTCAACACGAAGATGATTCGGGTCAGTATACATCGCATTGACTGCTTTTTTGATGTCTTTATCCGAAGCATCTAACACAATGGTATTGCCCAAAGATTTAGACATTTTTGCTTTACCATCAAAACCAGGTAAACGGCCTACATTTGAAAGCAGCGCTTTACATTCAGGCAAAATCTCATAGCCAATTTGACGATTCAGGCGACGGACAATTTCGTTGGTTTGTTCAATCATGGGAATCTGATCTTCACCCACAGGAACTACTGTCGCTTTAAAAGCGGTAATGTCAGCTGCTTGTGCTACAGGGTAACAAAGGAAACCTGCAGGAATATCACGTTCAAAACCCCGCATCTGAATTTCAGATTTAATGGTTGGATTGCGCTCTAAGCGTGACACCGTGACAAAATTCAAATACAACATGGTCAGTTCATTCAATGCCGGTAAACAGGATTGAACACAGATCGTTGTTTTGGTTGGGTCAATACCCACAGCTAAATAGTCAGTCGCCACTTCAATAATATTACGACGTACTTTTTCAAAGTTATCTGCGTTATCGGTTAAAGCTTGAGCATCAGCAAGGAGGAGATGTTGATGGTGAGAATCTTGTAGCCCTACTCGTGAACGTAAAGAACCTACAAAATGACCTAAATGAAGTTGTCCAGTTGGGCGGTCGCCAGTCAAAATAACAGGACGCTTGTCTTGATTACTCATTATCTATCTATTCCAAAGTAGTTAGCACTACATTTATATGCCGATGAATTTGCCATATTGTACGGCATAATGTTTTTGAATGTCAGACGCAATGAAAACAGAACATAGAAAAAAATAAGAATAATTTAATGAAGTTGATACAGTTTTTTTAACTATTTCTATTTAAGATATTGAATAGTAACTTTAAGGATAAAAATAATGGCGAGTAGCTTATTAATATTATTAGATGATATTGCCACTGTTTTAGATGACGTTGCTGTCATGAGCAAAGTAGCGGCAAAAAAAACTGCAGGAGTGTTGGGAGATGATTTGGCACTCAATGCCCAACAGGTGAGCGGTGTACGTTCTGAGCGTGAACTTCCGGTAGTTTGGAGCGTTGCCAAAGGTTCTTTTGTTAATAAGCTAATTCTTGTTCCTTTAGCTTTACTGATTAGTGTGGTTGCTCCTTGGCTGATTACCCCTTTATTAATGATTGGAGGGTTATTTCTATGTTATGAAGGGGTGGAAAAAGTGCTGCACAGTTTGCAGCATAAAAAAGCCAAAACTAAAGAAGCTGCTGAAGCGGAATTTACTGCCATTGAAACCGACTTGGCAAAGTTCGAGAAAGACAAAGTCAAAGGTGCGATTCGTACCGACTTTATTTTATCAGCCGAAATTGTGGTGATTTCACTGGGTACGGTTGCTACCGCTGCTTTTGGTACCAAAGTTCTCGTGCTGTCAGTTATCGCGATTTTAATGACAGTAGGTGTTTATGGCTTTGTAGCCATGATTGTAAAAATTGATGATCTGGGATTGTATTTAACCAAACAGACATCTCATCTAAAGCAAAGTATAGGTAATGGTTTGCTGGCTTTTGCACCTAAACTAATGAAGACCCTGACCATTGTTGGAACAATTGCCATGTTTTTGGTGGGGGGCGGTATTATTACTCATGCTATTCCGCAATTACACCATTTTACTGAAGATTCAGTCGATCAAATTCAGCATATTCCTACGGTCGGCAATATTATTGGTTCACTTACTCCGACTTTAATCAACCTTGCTATCGGTTTTGTAGCTGGTTTACTGGTTTTTGTAGTGATTACAACAATCCAAAAGTTTTGGCCAAAATCAAAGCAGGCATAATCAGAAAACTCGCTAAAATTAATTAAAGCATACTAGAAGGAATATCATTATGCGCTGGAAAGGACGTCGTGTAAGTACCAATGTCGAGGACCGTCGTGGTGGAGCTGGTGCGAAAGCAGGTGGTATTAGTATTTTAGGACTTGTGGTTGCGTTCGTAGCCTGGAAATTTTTTGGCGTTGACCCGCAGCAAGCTTATCAAGCCACCAAACAGGTGACCTCACAATCACAATTGGCTGAAACCAGAGGCTTGGATAATCCAACTCCAGAACAGCAAGAAGCCATGGATTTTGTTGGCACAGTGTTGGCGGATACCGAAGATACCTGGACTCAGGTATTTCAGCAGCAACTGAATAGCCAATATGTGGCACCTAAATTGGTGATGTTTAGTGGGGTGGTGAATTCAGGCTGTGGTACAGCACAATCTGCGATGGGACCTTTTTATTGTCCAACAGATCAAAAAGTCTATATCGATACGGCCTTCTTTAAAGATATGCGTCAGCAAATGGGGATTTCCGGTGAACAGAACAGCACTGAATTATCCCGCCAAGATCAGGCCGGCGATTTTGCTCAAGCCTATGTGGTTGCGCATGAAGTGGGACATCATCTTCAAACCCTGTTAGGCATTTCAGATCAGGTGCAAAAAGCACGTGCTCAATCTAGTCAAGTTCAGGGTAATCAACTCTCTGTGCGTCAGGAATTACAGGCGGACTGCTTTGCCGGAATTTGGGCCAATCATAATCAGCAACGTACCCAATTCCTGGAACAAGGCGATATTGAAGAAGCGATGGATGCAGCGCACAAAATTGGAGATGACTATTTACAGAAACGTTCCACAGGACAGGTTGTACCAGACAGCTTTACCCATGGTAGTAGCGAACAGCGCATGAAATGGTTTCAAACTGGTTTGAAATCGGGAAATATCAATGATTGCGATACCTTCAATCAAGCTATTTAAAGTGATTAAAAAAGAGGATTCCATATCCTCTTTTTTATTGGGCTTGTTAACGCGTTAAAAAATTTTTAAAGTTGCGGAGAATCCGAATGGAGACATACAGTGCCGCTAGTGCAAATAGAAGGATGCTAAAAACAATGTATTTTAAACTAGCAATGTCCACCTGATAAAATTGCTGAATTTGTTGCTTGGAATAAGACCATTGTTGCTGCTTTTGGGTACGGCTGTCTTGATAAGTAATATTTTCAATATAATGCTGCTGACCCACTTTTAATAAATCGAGCTGCTGGATTTGTCGGGTATGTGACTGGTTATATTCATCGGTACAAATATTTTGCAGATAATGGATGCAGTTTAATTTAGCAATATAACCATTTTGGGCAATCAAAATAAAAATCGCTTGATCGGGGCGTTTATTATTGGAAACCAAAACCAATTGCTCTTGAGCGCTCGACTTGAGTGAAATATGTTTGGCTTGCTGGAACTGCTGATCTGCTTGCAAAATTTCTTTGATTTTAGAATAGGCACTGAAAAATAAAGCCAAGGTAATGAGAAAAATGACAACTGCAAAAAAAAGTCGAAAGATGGTTTTCACTGTTTGATGCATGAATAAATTCAACTTAATGTGGAGATTAAAAAAAGTGTGGCTACACTAAACGCTGAGATGTTTGTCTATATTAAATCATTGCTAAAAATATGTAAAAAAACTTAACTATTTTGTTTGCTCTACAAAAAATCGTTAAACTGATTCAGTTCATAAATGTTATCTAATGAATTATTTTACTGGGAAATAGTTGGATAAATTCGCTTTATTCCAATGAATCGCTAAAATTGGAACCTTAATGGGAAATTTCTTTTTTCTTCAAGTCTTTACTGTCATTTTTGCACTTTCTATTGCCACGACAATTTTTAATAAACGTATTCTGGGTTTCCCGCAAGCGATTGGTGTACCGATTGTGTCGGCGATTTTTGTGTTTATTTTACAATGGGGCGCAAGTTTACTCAGCGGTAATCAGTTTATAACAATTAATATTCACAATATTGAAGAAGCGGTTCGTCATATTGATTTTTATGACTTTTTAATTAATGGGGTAATTTGTTTTATTCTGACCTCTTCAGCTTTAAAATTTAAAGTATCCGATTTAAAAAGCCATTGGAAGCCGATTAGTATTTTGGCCAGTATTGCTCTGGTACTTTGTGCAGTCTTTTTTGGCATGACTTTATATGGCTATCAATTCCTGATAGGTAAGCATGTCGACATACTGGTTCTGCTGTTATTAGGCGCTGCGCTTGGTGCAACTGACCCGATTGGGGTGAAAGGTGTTTTAAGTTCAGTGCGTGCTCCTCATCATCTGATTGTGAAACTCGAAGGGGAGTCACTGTTTAATGATGCCATGTGTATCGCTGTATTCATGACTTTGTTGAATGTATTGCAGGGTGAACACTTTACTATTCTTGGCACTTTAGAAACCTTGCTCTACGAAATCGTGGTGGCGGTCATTATTGGCTGGGCCTTTGGTCTGGGAATTTTAAGATTGCTTCGTGGTAAACATGAAATGGAGTCTTTAATTCTAACTACGGCATTACTGGCCTGTGGCTCGTATCTGGTTGCCCTATTTGCACATGCTTCTGCACCTATTGCCTGCGTCATTGGTGGCTTAGTGGTGGGGAATAAATGGAAAGAAATTCTGCAAGAACGTGAAATTCGTGAAGTTAACCATTTTTGGCATACTGTCGAAGGCATTATCAATTCATTCCTGTTTACGCTGATTGGTCTGGAACTGTTTATTTTAGATTTAAGCATTAGTCTCATTTTAGGCGGTATTGTTGCCTTTATTATTTTGCATGCTTCGCGCTTTGCTGCTAACTATCTGTCGTTTGCATTTTTCCCGAGTTTTAGAAACAAAAGTTATAACGGCAGTCTGGCTATATTATCTTGGGGCGGGGTGCGCGGAGGAATTTCGCTTGCCTTGATTCTGGCAGTAGCCAATATTCCGCAGTTAAGCGAATATAGCAGTATCTTAATTGGTTATACCTTTATTGCAGTATTACTTTCTGGTCTGGTTTGTGGCCTCGGTTTACCCGCCGTTATGAATGCGTTCTATTACAACCCGAATGAAGAAACGACGGGTTTTAAAGGTTGGTATCAACGCATGTGTCATAAAATGAACAAGAAAGGCTTTCAGTATATTGTGGGTGAAGACGCCAATGGTAATGAAACTATTACAGTATATAACCCAGATGCCTTAATTGATGAAAAAGCTGAAGATGGGGTTGCTGTGATGCATAATCCGGAAAAGGTACAGGCTGTGAAACGCTTGGAAAGTCCAGATAATTTCTAATCGTTAACGCTGATAAAAAAAGCCTTTTAAAAGGTTTTTTTATGTTCACAAGTTTAAATTGGATAATTGAAGGACGATCTATGCCACAACATTCAAGTCGTTCTAGTGATGAATTAGCCCGTCAAATTTTGCAGGTGGTGGCTCTCATTCCTTATGGGAAAGTGGCCTCGTACGGACAAATTGCAAAGATGGCAGGATTGCCCAAACATGCACGTTTAGTAGGATATGTTTTAAAGCATTTGGAGGCAGATGCAGAAATTCCTTGGCATAGAGTGATTAATTCGCAAGGAAAAATTAGCCTAAGTAAGCTTGATCATCATGGTGACAATATTCAACGCTTAAAATTATTGGAAGAAGGAGTGATGGTGATTGGAGACAAGATTAATTTAAAACAATATCAATGGATAAATGAGTAATAATAGTAATAAATGCTTAGGAGTTAGCGATTTCCCACCTTTAGACAGAGATGGGAAAGGCCAAGATCATTATTATTCACGCACAATCAGTACAGGAATATGGGATTCACCCAACAGGCTTTGTGCGACACTGCCGAGGAAAAGTTTTTTGAAGCCAGTACGACCATGTGAACCAATGATAATCAGGTCTGCATGATTCTCTTCGGCAGCTTTGACAATTTCACGATGAACCACTTGTCCTTCCAGTAGTTTGGTTTCTACTTCAATGCCTTGTTCATGAAATTTTGCTTTTGCAGCATCAAGGGATTCAATAATTGCGGTACGGGCGCGTTCGATTAAATCGTTGGTTTGATTGGCAGAGATATATTCCGCTGCAATGTAAGGGTCAAGTGATAAAACTTGTACCACTGTAACTTTGCTGCCAAATGCTTTCGCAAATTCAGCTGCTTTTGCTACCGCTGCATATGCAGTTTCTGAACCGTCAACTGGAACTAAAATATTATGATATGACATGTGTTTCTCCTTATAATCTTTACTTGCACGGATGCTTTTAACACTATGATTTATGGTTTATAAAAACAATTTACACTCCAATACTAGCTGTATTCCTGATGGAATAAAACCTAGTAATTTCATAGGGATAATTAACTCCGCTAAATATTTTTATAAGTTAATCTAACATGGATTGGATAGAAAATTAGTAGGTTTAAAACTAAAGTCTGATGAAATTGTAAGCAGATTTTTAATTTGAAATTATATGTAAAAATATAGGCAAACTGACTTTGAGAATTGTCATATCATAAGTGTATTAAATTATTAATAATGAAGTAGAAATGACTGAAAATAAAGCAATTGAATTGGCAGCATGATAATTTTGAAAATATTCAAGACGTTTGGGAAGGCGACTTGTGGGATCGGAAAGTTTAATTATTCAACCTACTACCTATAAAAAATTACAGGGTAGCTCGGTTGATTAGAACCCTACACTCGTATGCTTTGGTCATGGATTCAGGTCTTTTCAAAGCTACCATGTTATGAAAAAGACCCCTCGATTGAGTGGATTTTTTTATGCCTTAACTGTGAGGTGTACTTGGAGGTAGACCTGAAATACCTTACAATCGCTCAAATAAAACCATACCAAGAATATTGATAATGATAAAAAAAATCATCTTAAATATATTGATTTTATGTATTACTTTGCCTGTTTTTGCTAAAAATTCAATTCGAGCATTGCCTTTTCAAAAAGAAGATATTTCTGCAACTGAAATAAGAAAAATTTGCCAAAAATTAGAATCCCAATGTCATGAAATACATGCTCAACTCTGGTCAGTAAATATTGCAAAAAATAAATATTATTATTTGATAGAAGATAAATTACGAATCACACAGCTTTTAAAGCAGCGTGAGCAATATCGAATTATGCAGCATTGGGATTTAGATCAGCATAAACCTGTATTTGCAATTCAGGAAAATCATAAGTCGATCATTTATCTCCATCCTGCACTTTACCCTCTAAATAAGCATAATTATGCCGTTGCCTTAATTTATGGTGGGATTTCAAACTCTTTGGGGGATGATAGTGGTGAGCAAAATGTGGACTTTATTCAATTACTTCCAAAAGGAAAAACAAAACTGGTCTTTAAGCATTTACCTTTTTACGAATACCAGAATCAACTCTCCTGCTATCGAGATATGGAAGATGAAAAGAATAATTATTGTGAAGATCAGAAGGCGACCATACTTAAGATCAGCTATAGAGATGTAGGATTGGCTTATTATGAATGGCGTTTAAGTTATTTGAATATAAGCTGGCTTAAAAATAATAAAATCGACGAATATAAACAGCGGAGTTTGACACTAATCCCTTTTATTCAAGCGCATTAAAGGCATGCAGTAGCGATGTAACATCATCCGTCTGCAACTGCTCACGCATCTTTAAAAACTGCTTTTCATCCAAATCATAAATTTTAAGCGAAAGCAGTTTTTCAATATCTTTTTCAAGAAAGCGAGATTTAATAATTTTGGCAGGCACACCACCCACAACAGCATAAGGTGGTACATCTTTTGTCACGACTGCGCCTGTTGCCACAACTGCACCTTCACCAAGCGTTACACCTTGCATAATCATGGCGCGACTGCCAATCCAGCAACCATCGCCAATAACTGTGTCTCCAGCAGGCACAAAACTGCGTGTATCGAACGGAAAGGCTGAAATCCAGTCAGTACGGTGCAACTGATTGCCACCCATCATAATCACGCATTCTGCCCCAAAACAAACAAAGTTACCGATATATAGCTGATCAATCGGTTTCTCCACAGTTGCAGGCTTGTCATGTAAATAACGCACTACACAACGCTCAAAACCTTGATCCCAATAAGCGCTGTAATAACTGTAATTTCCCTTAATGTGAATATTCGAATTCTTCACCGTTTTAGAGATGAATTCGAACTCGCACCAGTGTTTGACAGGGGAATTGATCAGATTATCCATAGATAAATGTGTGGTAGGGGAGGTTGAGGGATTATAGCTGAATTTTATAATCTCTCCTTAACCTTCTCCTTTAATGACAGGGAACTTTAATTGTGAATTTTAGTTTGTAATGATTACGATCTTATTCTGGGAGAGAGTAAGGAAGAAAATTAAAATTATGAAAAATTTTATCTAAAAAAATTCCACAGACTTATAAATAAGCCTTTTATACTATTAGGAAAAAGAAAACCTAAAATTGCAGAGCTGATTGTAGTAATAAAGATAATAAGTGCGGAATTGGTATGCATGTCTATGAAATATGACCATTTTATGGCGATAGCAATACCCAGTATCAAACCACCTATTGCATAGTAAAAAGCTTGTATAACGCGATCATCCATTTTTTATTTATCTGGTGATTAGTCTATAAGTTAAAGATGAAATGAAGATTTTGCAATAAAAAACCCCTCATCAGAGGGGCTTTAAAAGTATTCAATCTTTAAAGTTAAAGATATTCAACTTTCACAATCTCGTATTCCACTTCACCATTTGGTGTTTGAATTTTTGCTTCATCGCCTTCGCTTTTGCCTAAAAGACCACGAGCAATAGGGGAGTTCACAGAGATCTTGTTGATCTTAAAGTCTGCTTCGTCATCGCCTACAATTTGATAAGTCTTTTGTTCTTCAGTGTCCAAGTTCTCAATCGTTACTGTCACCCCAAAAACGACCCGACCGTTTTGTTCAAGTGTTTTAACATCAATCACTTGCATTGCACCGAGTTTACCTTCGATGTCCTGAATACGGCCTTCACAGAAACCTTGTTGCTCGCGGGCAGCATGGTATTCCGCATTTTCTTTCAAATCCCCATGTTCACGCGCTTCAGCAATGGCTGCAATAATACGTGGACGATCAATACTTTTTAACTGATGTAATTCTTTCTCTAAGGCAAGTTTGCCTTCAGGAGTCATAGGATAACGTTGCATTGTTGTCCCTCTAAGTGAGTATAAAAATGAATGGTTTATAAATGAAAAAATCCCGCCACCAATAAGGTGACGGGACTTATCGGTAATTTATTAACCTACTGTTAAATCTTGCAAGCGGTATACATCCATCGGCAATTTAATTGCTAAAGCTTGGCATACAGCATCAGCACCATTCAAGGTTGTGGTGTAATACACTTTACCTTGAAGCGCAGAGCGACGGATCGAGAACGAATCCTGCTGAGCTTGTTTACCTTCAGATGTATTGATAATGAGGTGAATCTCGCCATTTTTCAAGCGATCTACGATATGAGGGCGACCTTCGGTTACCTTATTCACACGTTCACATTCAATACCAGCTTCAGTAATCACTTTATGCGTGCCACTTGTTGCTACAAGTTTGAAACCGTAATCAACAAGTTGTTGTGCAATACGTGCAACATGCGGTTTATCTGACTCGCGTACAGACAAGAATGCATGTTTTACTTCGCCTTCAGTTGGTTTACCAGGCAAGCGATCATTCGAGCCTAACACAGCTTTATAGAATGCTTCACCAAAAGTTGTACCCACACCCATCACTTCGCCCGTAGATTTCATTTCAGGGCCAAGAATTGGGTCAACACCCGGGAATTTTGCAAATGGGAACACCGCTTCTTTTACAGCGAAGTGAGTCGGGATAATCTCTTTAGTAAATCCTTGAGATTCCAAAGACTGGCCCGCCATACAACGTGCAGCCACTTTCGCTAAAGACTCACCGATACATTTAGAAACGAAAGGCACAGTACGTGATGCACGTGGGTTCACTTCCAGAATATAAACGTCGTTGCCTTTAACCGCAAACTGTACGTTCATCAAACCAATTACCCCAAGCTCTTTCGCCATGGCAACAGTTTGACGGCGCATTTCGTCCTGAATCTCTTGAGATAGAGAATAAGGAGGAATAGAACATGCTGAGTCACCCGAGTGAATACCCGCTTGTTCAATGTGCTGCATGATCCCGCCAATGACCACATCTTTACCGTCGGATACACAGTCAACATCGACTTCAGTTGCATCATCAAGGAAGTGATCCAGCAATACAGGTGCTTCGTTAGAGGCTTGAACTGCATCACGTAAGTAGCGTTTCAATTCGTCGTCGTTATATACGATTTCCATCGCACGACCGCCAAGTACGTATGAAGGACGAACAACCAGTGGGTAGCCCACTTTAGATGCTTCAGCCATACCTTCTTCAGCAGATTTTACAATGCTGTTACTTGGTTGACGAAGCTGCAGACGTTGAATCATTTGCTGGAAACGTTCACGGTCTTCTGCACGGTCAATCGCGTCAGGTGATGTACCGATAATTGGTGCACCGGCTTCTTCTAAAGCACGAGCCAATTTAAGCGGCGTTTGACCACCGTACTGCACGATAATGCCTTTAGGCTTCTCGATACGCACGATTTCAAGCACATCTTCCAGAGTAATCGGTTCAAAGTACAAACGGTCTGAAGTGTCATAGTCAGTTGAAACCGTTTCAGGGTTACAGTTCACCATGATGGTTTCGTAACCATCTTCACGCATTGCAAGCGCCGCGTGTACACAGCAGTAATCGAACTCGATCCCTTGACCAATACGGTTAGGACCGCCACCGATGACCATGATCTTGTCGCGGTTCGATGGATTTGCTTCACATTCTTCGTCGTAAGTTGAATACATGTAAGCAGTATCAGATTCGAACTCTGCTGCACAGGTATCGACACGTTTGTAAACCGGGGTTACGCCCAAGTTCCAACGGTGTTTACGGAATTGTTTTTGTGAAATGCCCATCAAATCTGCAATGCGAAGATCTGATAAACCTTTGCGTTTGAACGAACGGATATTGTCCGCATTCAAATCACCAAAACCTAAGGTTTTGATTTGGTTTTCAGTTTTGATGATGTCTTCGATTTGGATCAAGAACCATTTGTCGATGTTGGTTGCTGCAAACACTTCGTCTAAAGTGAAACCATGACGGAATGCGTCACCGATGAACCAAATACGTTCTGGACCAGGTACTTTAAGTTCTTGAAGAATTTTCTCGCGTGCGCCATCAGCACCGACTTCGAGTTTTTCGTCAAAACCACATACGCCCACTTCAAGACCACGAAGCGCTTTTTGCAAAGATTCCTGGAAGTTACGGCCAATCGCCATCACTTCGCCCACAGATTTCATCTGTGTAGTTAGAATTGCTTCAGCTTGTGGGAATTTCTCGAAGTTAAAACGAGGAATTTTAGTTACTACATAGTCAATTGCAGGTTCGAATGACGCAGGTGTTGCACCGCCAGTGATATCATTTTTCAATTCATCAAGGGTGTAACCCACAGCCAGTTTCGCTGCAATTCGTGCAATCGGGAAGCCCGTTGCTTTAGATGCAAGTGCAGATGAACGTGATACACGCGGATTCATCTCGATCACAACCATACGACCGTCTTTCGGGTTAATACCGAATTGAACGTTCGAACCACCTGTTTCCACACCAATTTCACGCAGAACGGCAATCGATGCATTACGCATGATTTGGTATTCTTTGTCGGTCAATGTTTGCGCAGGGGCAACTGTGATTGAGTCACCTGTATGAACGCCCATAGGGTCAAAGTTTTCGATCGCACATACGATAATACAGTTGTCGTTTTTGTCACGAACAACTTCCATTTCGTACTCTTTCCAACCAATCAATGATTCATCGATTAAAAGTTGGTGAGTCGGCGACAGGTCGAAACCACGTTCACAGATTTCAATGAATTCGTCACGGTTGTAAGCAATACCACCGCCTGAACCACCCATGGTGAATGATGGACGAATAATCGAAGGGAAGCCCAGTTTTGCCTGGATTTCGAATGCTTCTTCCATGGTGCTTGCAACAGCAGCACGTGGACATTCAAGACCAATACGACGCATCGCGTCATCAAACAGTTTACGGTCTTCAGCCATTTCAATGGCATCTTTACTCGCACCGATCAATTCAACATTATATTTTTCTAAAATACCGTGTTCATCAAGTGCAAGCGCACAGTTCAATGCTGTTTGACCACCCATAGTCGGTAGGACAGCATCTGGACGCTCTTTTTCAATGATTTGTGCAACGGTCTGCCAAGTAATCGGTTCGATATACGTTGCATCAGCCATTGACGGGTCGGTCATAATGGTTGCTGGGTTAGAGTTCACCAGAATAACACGGTAGCCTTCTTCACGAAGGGCTTTACATGCTTGCGCACCTGAGTAGTCAAACTCACATGCTTGTCCGATTACAATCGGACCCGCACCAATAATTAAGATGCTTTTAATGTCTGTACGTTTAGCCATGATCGCTTCCTTAATTACTTCTTAGACGCTTCGATAAGTTCGATGAAATGATCGAACAAAGGGGCACAGTCATGTGGACCAGGACTCGCTTCAGGATGACCCTGGAAGCTGAACGCTGGTTTATCCGTGCGATGCATACCCTGAAGGGTTTGGTCGAACAATGAGATGTGCGTCGCTTTCAGGTTTGCAGGTAAGGTATCAATTTCCACTGCAAAGCCGTGGTTCTGAGAAGTAATCATCACTGTACCATCTTCAAGATTTTGTACAGGATGGTTTGCACCGTGGTGACCGTGAGGCATTTTCACAGTTTTAGCACCAGAAGCAAGCGCAAGGATCTGGTGACCTAAACAGATACCAAATACAGGTAAGTTGGTGGTTTCAACAATCGTTTTTACAGCTTCAATTGCATAATCACATGCAGCTGGATCGCCAGGACCGTTCGACAAGAACACGCCATCCGGATTTAATGCGAGAACTTTTTCTGCAGGCGTTTGAGCTGGAACTACAGTTAGTTTGCATCCGCGATCAGTCAGCATACGTAAGATGTTGGTTTTGACACCGTAATCATATGCAACCACATGGAATTTAAGTTCAGGTTGAGAGAAGCCTTGGCCAAGTGCCCAAGAACCTTCAGTCCATTCAAAACCGGCCGGGTCACAGCATTCTTTCGCCAGGTCTAAACCGTTTAAACCGCCAAATGCACGTGCTTTTTCTAAAGCCTCTTCTTCTGTAATGTTTTCACCGGCAAGGATGCAACCATTCTGCGCGCCCTTGGCACGTAAAATTCTGGTCAATTTACGTGTATCAATATCGGCAATCGCAACAACATTATGTTGTTGAAGATATTCACCCAAAGATTGATTCGCACGGAAGTTGCTATGCAATAAAGGAAGGTCACGGATAATTAAACCGTTTGCCCATACTTTATGAATTCGACCTGACTCAGCGTCTTCATCATTACAACCTGTATTACCAATATGCGGGTAAGTCAAAGTCACAAGTTGCTGTGCATAACTCGGGTCAGTCAAAATTTCTTGATAGCCAGTCATTGCTGTATTAAAAACGACTTCACCAGTCGTACTACCCGATGCACCGATAGACGTACCTTTAAAGATCGTTCCATCTGCGAGGGCTAAAATGGCGGGAGTGCTCAAACCAAAGCTCCTGAAATTTAGGCTGTAAAAAAGCGAGAAGACGAAAAAAAAGGAAGGCTATTTTTTTAACCAACCCTCCCTATGTCTGCTCGCTTGAACTTAACACGGCATTATACGCAGTCGACCTGTTGAAGTCCATGCTATTTATCCCGAATATGAAAGATAAATACCTTGTGTTTTAAACAAAAGTCTGTTTGTGGACAGTGTATGTAAAATGTAAGCAAATAATAATTGTCTGACAAATCAAAACTTAAATTTTATCAAATCGACTAGTCTATAGCTCTCATCCAATAACGATAGGAACAAGGCCATGACTACAGAACAAAAACAAGTTAAAGCTAAACCTGCCTTAAAAGAGGTAGTTGCTGATAGTGCTGAAAAGTTGGAGCAAGCATCTAAAGAGGCAAAGCAAAAGGTAACCGAAACAGTAACTGAGTCGGCTGAAAATATTAAGGCTGATGCCAAAGAACTGCAGGCCAATGTACAAGATCAAGTTCAAAATCTGAAACAGGATCTGTTACAACGCATTGATACCATTAAAAAACAACTGAATTTTTCACAAAAAGATTTAACTGAGTTGAAGGAGTTTGTGAAAACCGAATTCAATGCAGTGATTGAGGATTTATCCAAATTGGGTAAAGAATTAAAAGAGGATGTAAGCCAGATTTCTGTTAAACATAAAGATCATTTAACTGAAACCTTCAAGCGTTCAAAAGAGCATACTTTAGATGCATGGAAAAAGGTTTCTGTTAAAGCTGAAGAAAAACCAACATTAAAAAGCTGATTTATTGTTCAATGCAAAATGCAAAATGCAAAATGCAAAATGCAAAATGCAAAACTAAGAGAGGGATATACAATATTTCCTGAACCCAAGTATTGAAAACATAAAATTGAAAGCATAAAAAAGTGAGGCCGTCTGCCTCACTTTTTTATTTTTCAAATATCAATGTTCTGGTTTAAAACTGATGTAGCCAATCACGTTTGTTGTGAAAGTCTGCATTCGGACTGCTATGTTGCATTGCGTAGTATTGGGTACCTTGCGAAGTTTTAAGTACAGCACTTAAACCCAAGAACATATTTGACCATTGTAATTTATGCTTTAACATAAATTCGGTTAAATCCAGACTTACCTTTAAACCGTAATGTGTACGTTTGAGTTGATTGAGTTCAATGTCATCTGCAGCTTGCGGAGGCATATCTTCAGGATAACGATATTCTTCGAATTGATACGCCTGCCAAGCTTGTGAAGGGGAGAGGTTGATCTCCCGATAGAAATCTTCACCATGCACGCCAATAAAAATTTCATAACAGGTATGTTCCCATAGGAAATCTTGACGTGGATTACCTTGCACCAAATCAGGCCACTGCATGAATTGATTTGGATCACGTAACCAATAGCCCACATTTATACCATATGGACCTTCTTGTTCAATCGCTCCCACTAAAGAGATGGATTGAAAGCGACGATCGAAAGCATTAAGTTCGTAACTGGCCATAAAGCTTAGTTAGACAAATGTGCGTGGCGTACAAGATTCGAAAGTTTTGGATTTTGTTTTGCAGCTTTTTTATAAAGCAACGCAATTTTACCAATCGTTTGTACTATCTCAGCGCCAGTCACTTGAGCAATTTCGTTAATTGCAGCAACACGTGCTTCGCGATCTTCACCGGCAATTTTAACTTTAATCAGTTCATGATCATTTAAAGCACGGTTTGTTTCTTCGATGACATTTTCAGTCAAACCTTGACCGCCCAACATAACCACTGGGTTAAGTGCATGTCCGATTTGACGCAAACGCTTGCGTTCCTGAATTGATAAAGCCGCCATAAAGATAACCTAATTTTAAAAACGGCCTAGTATAGCAAATCTCACATTTAAACGCTTTATATTCTGTGAAATAATCGATTTTAGTGATTGAAAAAAACATACCAAAGATCAGATTTAGATACAGATGTATACTGCAACTATGGCATTTTTCACGTACAATAATAAATTAGAAGTTTTTTATTATTTAGAGAGTTATGGCAACACGCATTACCAACCAAAAGTTATCGAAAAGCAGTCGAGATTGGATGCGCGAGCACTTAGACGATCCGTTTGTGAAAAAAGCACAGAAGGAAGGCTACCGTGCGCGTGCTGCGTATAAGCTTCTTGAAATGCAAGAAAAATATAAAATTATTAAGCCAGGCATGACAGTTGTAGACCTGGGTGCTGCACCAGGTAGTTGGTCACAAATTGCCGGAAAATTGGTCGGCGATAAAGGTTTGCTGATCGCTTCAGATATCTTGGAAATGGATGCATTGCCTGATGTAACTTTTTTACAAGGTGACTTTCGGGAAGAAGAAGTTTTCGAAAAATTGTTAAATCTTTTAAACGGACGGACCGTAGACGTTGTAATTTCAGATATGGCCCCCAATACATCAGGTAATAAGGCTGTAGATCAACCGCGTCAGATTTACTTGTGTGAACTTGCTTTAGATTTTGCCAACAAGGTTCTAGGACCTAAAGGGCAATTTGTAGTCAAGGTTTTTCAGGGCACAGGATTTGATGAATTCCGTAAACAAGTTGTAGATAGCTTTGATGTATTAAAAACATCAAAACCTGCTGCTTCACGTGCCCGTTCTAAAGAAGTATTTTTGATCGGACAAGGGCGCAAGAAGGCTTCTAAATAAAGTTTACTTGCCAAGACGTTAAAAATTGTGCATTTTGTACATTTTTAAAATATTGCAAAGCTGATCTTCAGCTTAAATTAGGGTCACCCGTTTTTGGGCATGATCAAATTAGATTGATATGGGAATAAAGCTTTGAGCGATCTCTTCAAGAATGCCGTTTTGTGGCTGGTTATACTCGGTGTGCTGATTCTGATTTTCAGCAACATCAGTGACCGCAATCAACCGACTGCAATGAATTATTCAGAGTTTGTTTCAGCGGTGAATGCTGGTCAAATTAAGCAAGTCACGATTGATGGTGAAAGAATTCGTGGTGAAAAAACAAACGGTTCAGAGTTTGAGAGTATTCGTCCTGCAATTCAAGACCCGGAACTTATGCCAAACCTCATCAAACAGGGTGTGGTCGTAGAGGGTACTGCTCCTGCGCGTCAAGGCTTGTTGATGCAACTTCTTATCGCCAGCTTCCCTGTACTTTTAATCATTTTGTTATTCATGTTCTTTATGCGAAACATGGGTGGTGGTGCAGGTGGTAAAAGTGGCCCGATGAGTTTTGGTAAGTCAAAAGCCAAAATGCTTTCTGAAGACCAAATTAAAGTCACTTTTTCAGATGTTGCGGGCTGTGATGAAGCTAAACAAGAAGTGGTGGAAATTGTCGATTTCCTGAAAGACCCAACCAAATTTAAACGTCTGGGTGCAAGTATTCCACGTGGTGTTTTAATGGTCGGTCCCCCAGGTACAGGTAAAACTTTACTTGCGAAAGCTATTGCTGGTGAAGCAAAAGTTCCATTCTTTAGTATTTCTGGTTCTGACTTCGTTGAAATGTTCGTCGGTGTGGGTGCGTCTCGTGTCCGTGATATGTTTGAACAAGCAAAACGCCATGCACCATGTATTATCTTTATTGATGAGATTGATGCAGTCGGTCGTCACCGTGGTTCAGGTACAGGTGGTGGTCACGATGAACGTGAACAAACACTGAATCAGATGCTTGTAGAGATGGATGGTTTTGAAGGTAACGAAGGTATTATTGTAATCGCTGCAACCAACCGCGCAGATGTACTGGATAAAGCCTTACTTCGTCCAGGACGTTTTGACCGTCAAGTGATGGTGGGTCTTCCAGACATTAAAGGTCGCGAACAAATTCTTAATGTTCACATGAAAAAATTGCCTTCTGTAACAGGTGTAGATGTAAAAGTTCTTGCACGTGGTACACCAGGTTTCTCAGGTGCACAATTGGCGAATCTTGTGAACGAAGCGGCACTTTTTGCAGCACGTCGCAACAAGAACACAGTCGATATGCATGACTTTGAGGATGCAAAAGACAAGTTGTACATGGGGCCAGAGCGTAAATCGATGGTGCTTCGTGACGAAGAGCGTCGAGCTACGGCCTATCATGAAGCCGGTCATGCGATTGTTGCTGAAAGTTTACCCGGTACAGACCCGGTGCATAAAGTAACCATTATGCCGCGTGGTTGGGCTTTGGGTGTAACTTGGCAGTTACCTGAATTTGATCAAACCAGCCATTATAAAGACAAAATGTTGAATGAACTTTCAATTTTGTTTGGTGGTCGTATTGCTGAAGAAGTATTCATTAATCAGATGTCTACAGGTGCTTCAAACGACTTTGAACGTGCAACGAAAATGGCACGTGCAATGGTCACCAAATATGGCATGTCTGACAAAATGGGCGTGATGGTTTATGAAGAAGATGCGCAGCAATCTTTCATGGGAAGTATTGGTAGTCGCAGTATTTCTGAAACTACACAACTAGAAGTAGACCGTGAAATTCGTCGAATTTTAGATGAGCAGTATAAAATCGCACGCGATATCCTAGAAAGTAAAAAAGATGTTGCTCATGCGATGGTTAAAGCGTTGATGGAATGGGAAACCATTGATCGTGATCAAATCCGTGACATCATGGAAGGTCGTGAACCTCAACCACCTAAGGTATATATTGCTGACAACCCAGTGATTGATGTAACACCAACTGATGGTCCGGCAACACCACCACCATTACCTGCAAGCTAATGGTTAGGTTTGGGTGTAAAAAGAGTCTCAATTGAGGCTCTTTTTTATGCTAAAAGTTTAGAATGTGAAAAGATTGCAGCCAGAGTAAAACCCACTCTTGATACACTGTGATTTAGATATTTAAGGAACATTATTATGCAGTTGATCCCATTACCAAAACGAGTATTGCAATGTGGACGAATAAGTCTGGATTTATCTCAACCGCATGTCATGGGCATTTTAAATGTTACTCCAGACTCTTTTAGTGATGGGGGAAAGCATAATGGAAAAGATCAAGCTATTACTTATGCGCTGCAAATGATTGCGGATGGCGCGGTTGTTATTGATGTAGGAGGGGAATCAACACGTCCGGGAGCATTGGCTGTTGACGTCAAAGAAGAAATCCGTCGTGTTGTGCCCGTGGTAGAAGAATTATCAAAGCATGATGTGATTATCTCGATTGATACTTCACAACCTGAAGTGATGCGTGCAGCAGTTCAAGCAGGAGCGCATATCTGGAATGATGTCCGGGCGTTAACACGTCCCCAGGCACTTGAAACCGCGGCTGAACTGAATATACCTGTCATCATTATGCATATGCGTGGTGAGCCAACCACAATGAATGATTTAAACCAATATGCTGATGTAACAACGGATGTAATCAAAGAGCTGCAACAACGTGTCGATGATGCTTTAGAAGTCGGGATAAAACCTGAAAATATCATAATTGATCCAGGATTTGGTTTTGCTAAGAATGCACAGCAAAATTTAAAATTATTAAATGAATTTTATAAATTAAATGACATGGGTTATCCCATTTTATCTGCGCTTTCTCGAAAGCGTTTCATTGGTGAAGCATTGGGTGGGGCAGATGCACAAAATCGTGCGGTTGGTTCTGTTGCCGCTCATTTACTCAGTATTCAGCAGGGCGCTTGTATGGTGCGTGCACACGATGTCAAAGCGATGTCAGAGGCAATTAAAGTGTGGAATGCAATGAATCATCTAGGACTGTAAATAAGAAAAAGCGTGATCAGATATCGAGCTTTTTTACTTTAAGATGTAATTATTTTTCTTTATGCTCAAGCGAAGAAGGGTGAACTACGATGCGTAATTTATCTGTATTATCTTTTACAGATTTCCAGGTTTTATCTACAGTAGTGACTTCGCCATTCTTATTGGTGTAGTGAACTTTCCCTAAAGTGGTTGCACTGTTACCCAATATACTTATAGCTGCATTATCGACTTGATATTTTTGCCATCCACCGAGTGCAAATCCTTGGTCACTCGGAAAATTTGGATCTCCTCCCACGAAATAAGACGAAGCACCTTGTTTTGTGGTTCTGAATGTTGGTGAATTATTGGTTAATGTGCGTTTAAATAAAACAAGGTCATCCTGATAAAAATATGCAGTATCAATCACCTTGCTTGCGAGATCATTTGCTGCTTGTTTTCCGCTTTTATCGTATGTTGAGCTGATATCAAGTAATGATTTACACCAAGCTTGCTGTGCTGTTATTACTTGGGATTCAGAAATAATATTTTTTTGAGTATCTTTGGTTGGTGTTGTAGAGCATGCTGCTAAGGTTATTCCAAGAAATGTAACTAAAATGGCTTTCATAACATTTCCCTATAAAAATTATGTTTTCATTTTATGAAGTAAGTTTTATGTAAATCATAGTAATGCTATCGAATGGATCGAAAACTCAACCAAGCCCCTACATTAAATTGAAAAGTTTAAACAAATCAGTTGTTTAATTTGTGTAGTGGGAAAGATTGCAGATCTAATTATCTTTTAGTATGCCTTAACTACAGAAAGTAAGAGCAAATATGAAAATAATCTATTTTAGGTTTAGATAGAGTGAGTTAATCTTTTAGAAAAGCAATTAGAAATGTAATAAAGTGTGGCAGGTAAGGAGCCAAGCGTAATTGAATGCAAGAAATCCCAATAAAATAGAGTGTGGGTAAAATCCTCCTGGCTTTTTTATAGTTTGGTTTGGTAATTATGTTGCTTTATGTTATACAGACTCGCTTTAATGCGTGTTTTTTTTGAGTGTTGTATGTTTGAAGATTTACTTCTCCCCATGTTTGATGATGAATATTATCCAGATATTCTGGTAGCGGAAATTAAGCAGGTTATTAAACAGTTTGCAAAGAAAGTCGCAAAGTCTGATTTGTCTGAAGTGGAAATTTATCGTTTTGCTGCCGAAACCGTTGTTTTAATTAATAAGATGAAACCCCAGTTTGAAGATCTAGATTCATCCTTAGATGATACTGCAGCGGATTATATTGCTGAAGCCATGATGATGGTGGTGCAAGATCACAATTATATGAATATTGAAATGGAAGAATTGGTATCCAATAGAGAGTGGTAAGTCACTCTCTATTGGTTAGTTTTCCTTCGGGAAGTTTATCTACATCGGATAATAAATCTGAAAGATGACAGCTTTTTTTGAGATGTACCGCGGAGATTCCTTCCACCCTTAAACGGTATATCTTATTATTTTCATAAGCTCTGGCTCTTAGATTGAGCCAAAAATAGGAATCTTGTTGCATTAATCTAAGGATTTTTATTTTATCTTGAGGATGATTAAAATCAAGTAGGAATTGATCTCGGGCTATACTACAGCGATGTAATATAAGGTGATCTTTATCTTGAGTAATCGTTCCCGAAAATAAATCATAAATAATCTTAGTTTGTTCTTTGTTAACTGATTCTTTTGCGTGGCAAAAAGATGAAATAATCAAGATGAATAGGCTGACATACCAAATGCTATGTCTTCTGTTTTTGTTCATTATTTTATTTCTTATTATGTAGTGATTGTATTTTAATAATTTAGGTATAAAAAAACCAGCTTATCGCTGGGTCTTTTATTGCACCATTTTAATAAGACTTAAAATGGTGCCCGAGGCCAGACTCGAACTGGCACGCTTTGTGGGCGGGGGATTTTAAATCCCCTGTGTCTACCGATTTCACCACTCGGGCATGTGCGCAATAATAGAGGACGAAATAAAACTTGGCAAGTATCTTTCGGTGTGTTTGCTTTCTTTTCAATCAATTCATGTGCTTATGGGGGTAAAGAGATCGAAATTTAACTTTCTAAAGTCTTTTAATACCGATAATAGTTTTACCGTTTCTTTTTTGCCTACTTTTTATGCAGCAATCGAATGGATTAAAAAAGGGATTTTCTCTGGGTTTCTGATTTTAGTTAAGAAATAGAACAAAAAAGATATCCCTTTTATCTTAAAACAGTCGTAATTTATCAATGCTGAATTTTATTGTTGAGCCGAAACGCGCCAAATTATATTGCCTACATCGTCTGCCACAAGCAAAGCCCCGTTACGATCTTGTGTTAGGCCCACAGGCGCGCCAAACAACTTACTTTCATCTTTGGAATGAAATCCTGTCACAATTGGCATCGCTTTGCCGCTTGGCATACCATCTTTAAAAGGTATAAACACCACGTCATAACCGCTTAACGGAGACCGATCCCAACTGCCATGATTACTGACAAATGCACCACCGTTATATTGAGCCGGCAAGCCTGTGCCATTATAAAACCATAATCCAAGTGCAGCGACATGCGAGCCTAAAGCATAGTCTGGTTTAAGGGCTTTTTTTACTAAATCTGGACGTTGTTGTTTGACTCGGGTATCAATATTTTGACCATAATAGCTATAGGGCCAGCCATAAAAGCCACCTTCTTGAATAGAGGTTAAATAGTCAGGCACCAGACTTGCACCAATTTCATCTCGTTCATTGGCAATGGCCCAAAGCTTATTGGAAACAGGTTCAAACTGTAGCCCAGTTGGGTTGCGCACGCCACTTGCGTAAATACGACTGGCACCTGAATTGATATCAACTTCTAAAATGGCCGCGCGACGATATTCAACTTCTAAGCCATTTTCCCCAATATTACTATTAGAGCCGACACCCACGTACAGTTTACTTTGGTCGGGGCTGACCACCATAGATTTAGTCCAATGGTGATTGATGGTATCAGGTAAATCTGCAAGCTCTACACCCGGGTCGGTAATTTTGGTCTGACCGGCAATGAATGGATACTTCATGATGTTATTGGTATTGGCAACATATAAGGCGTTACCCACTACTTGTACCCCAAAAGGTGAATGTAACCCTTCGAGTAAAATATGTTTTTCCCATTGCCCCGTAGCGTTTTGACGAAGTAGGGTAATACGATTTCCGCCTTTCCCCCCTTTCCCTGATTTCCCTTTAATTTTAGAGGCAATTAACTGTTTAGGTGTGGTGGTCGCTTCTTCGCCGGGCCCATTGGATTCTACAACTAAAATATCACCATTACTCACCGTATAGAGTTGGCGGGGATGTAATAGATTGTCAGCAATTCTTTCAATTTTCAAACCTGGGGCCACTTCAGGTTTAGCATCATTTGCCCATCCTGCAAAATTAGGCACTTGCATCGGAGGAACTAAAAAATTTTGGGCTTTTGGTAATTCTGGATTATTGCCTATTTGCCTATTATTATCGATAGGGGCTTTATCGCTACATGCCAGCAGCGTTATCGAGGTAAGAGAAATAGCCATCAAGAGGTTTGCATTATTTTTCATATTTATTCCTCAAAGTTTATGATTATCATCAAAAGATTTAGAAATATAAGCAATACTCACGAGGGCCACAGTAATTATAGACAGTATGACATTCTCAGGTACCGAAGCATAAGCATCACGACTGTGTACAAAAGAGTTTAAAATAGCCGTTAAAATTGCAAATCCATAACACCAGAACCCGATCAGACTCACATTATTTCGCGTGTAAGTTTTAGGAAACCAAACCAAATATAAATTGATTAGACGGGGAATAATTGCAATGACTAAACCAATTGCAATCACCCAAGCGGAGGCTTTATTCCACAAAACTTCAGCCGTATTCATATATACAATATCAAAAATGAGTCCTGCAACGAAAAATCCAAATGGTATGCTATCAAGCCAATAATAAATCGCCATTAAAAAATTAGAACGCGTTGGATAATTAACGGGTGTCATATATACCTCCATAGTAGGAATTAACATTTTGAAATTCCGTGGTTTTTTTTTAATAAAAAACCGACTCCCTTGTTAATTCCATTTATTAGTCGTCATCACTTTTCGTATTATTAGCTGCTTTTTTATAAGGCTTTAAATTTGATCCAGTATAGTCCGAATTATAGACAAGAATAGAATTGCCAAACAGGTTTTACCAAAGCCATCTATAGAGTTACCTAACGCAATCATAATGCTGGCAAAAATAGACAATATTGAAGAATTATTTTGTGTAATTGCTGGCCTGTATTTGGGATTTGATTTATTAAAAAGTACAGTATATCAAGGTTGCCCTGATATATTTAAAAGCTAATTTTTATTCAACTTCTGATGCTGCTGCAGACTAGAATCAGTCGCATAGTTAGGATTTTAGCAGTGATAATTTTAGAATTTTTAAATGATTGTTTTACCTGTACACCATGAAAAAGGGTACTTCTGCACATTGCAATCTTTGACCTTTATTACGGCTTAATTTATATAATCAAAAATTAATAAAAACTCCAACATCCTGTCGGGGTTTTTACGTATGGCGTGTGAGGTATCACTTCTGTTATATCTTTTTCATTTAATGAATTATTTTATTGTTATTAGCCGAATATCCATTCTCTATACAGCCATTATAAGCAATGAGGTGCAGCTCGCCTGGAGGTAATCGCTTGATTGCAGGCTTTAGCCTACGCAGCCAGTTAACAGGCTTCCGATATAATCAGCAGCAATGAATATGTTAGCTGAAAATGAGTATGTTAGATGAAGTAGTGGGTAGCTATTGCTGTGCTTATTCGGCAATTTTAAAATTATTATTTTACATGCAGCTGAATAGGGCGCATTAGAACAATAACCTTTACATTAAAGTATCTAAATAGCTCTCTATATCTGCATGTTTATAGGTTTTACACAGCGCATTTTCATATTGAATCAGTTGCATATATAAGTCGACAAACTGTTTTTCCTGTTGCTGCGCTGTTTTATAGGGCACGGAATTTTTTGTACTGATTAGGCGCTTAAGTTTAGTTTTTAAAATTTGTTTATATGACCAAAAGCAAATGCGTCGTATCTCTTGCAAGTAAAAATATTGTTCAACTTGGGTGTCGGCACGGAACATATTCTCTTTATAGAAGTGCACAAAGCCAAAACTTAAGGCAAAGAAAAATAAAATTCCTTGTAAGAAGATGCTTTCAATATAGGCAATATTAATCGTTTGTAGCACAATCAGGGTGGCCAGTTTGACAGGAGTATGGCGCAGTTGTTGATACATCGAGATGGAACTGTGTTTAATTTGTTTAATCACCAATGGTGTATATAACATAAACAGCAACATAATCGCCAATACAGCGGTGCCTTGCGCACGAAAGGCACTGAGTTGCTGCAGTTGAAGTGCAACCAAATGACCAAAACTAATTGCGAGGCTGATAAAAATCATTGCGGCCAATAGCCAAGGAATTAGCTCTTTTAACTCATCTAAAATACCTTTGGTCTTAATCATGCTATAAAACAAATAATTTCTTTTAAAGGCCGAAGGGTATTCCTGCCGCAATTGTTTTAAAAAAAGAACCGTTTGTTGCTTGCTGATCATAAGAGCCAAAGACAAAGAAGAACGAAGGCTAATATAAAGGTTTTCAGCATATTTAACACAAGAAAAGCCCAACAGGCCTGCATGATGGCTGAATAATCGTCAGAAGCAGATTTTATTCCTGTATTGAAAGATGATTTATGCGAAAATAGACTTTTATTATTTTTGTCCAAGGACAGTTTATGACTGATCAATCTCCTGAATCTTTAAGCGATATCGAAATTTTAGACATTTTACAGTCCATGAAAGACGATGAGCTGAATACTGAAGCGAAAGAGATTATCCGTAATGGAGGTAAAGCTGGTCGTCAAGAAGCGCATAAACAGGCAATTGTGGCTTTGCATGACACTTTTGAAAAAAACTTTGTTGAAGCAGTGACTTTGGCATTAGGATTAAATCCCGGACAAGCGAAAAAAATTAAATATAAAAAAGACCGTATCCGTATTTTGAAAGTACGAGGTATTGATTACATGGCAATTGACGGTGCTGAAACAGCGCAGGTTTTATCACAAGTTGCGCAAGCAATTGTTCGTGAAGATGCAATTGTAACGCACGATCTACACAATATTTTCCCATTCTGGAAAGAAGGCTGGCCAATGGTTCAGTTTGATAATGCCTACAATATTCTGGAAGAAGACATTGGTATTCACTATGCGCTTGTCATTGAGCACTTGATTGAAAATTTTAAATAACGCTCATTAAGTAGTTACTTATAAAAATAAAAAGCACCTGTTAAAGGGTGCTTTTTTATGCTGCATTGAGTTTTTTATAGATAAAGCTAGGCTAAGAATACACCCATTAGCCAAATAAGCAGTCTCCACCAAGGAATAAGAGGCCTCCAAAGAAATTCACTCATACGCAGCGTTGAGTCATCATTTTTCGATTGCTTTTATAGTTATGGGATGTAATCCACTAAACCTAAATCAGCGGTACAATTGCTATTAGAATGATGATGGGCTGGGCTTGTTTGGCAAAAAGTAGTAACTCATACAAAGACCAGAAGAATAAAAACTGAATCAGGCGAAGAGTGCCGATAAAGACATATTCATTCTCCTTTTCCAATTTTGTTGTTCTGTTATTAACTTTGCGTTTAAAAAAGAAAAAGCAGATTACTCTGCTTCTTCCTGAATTCCATTTTCTGCTGATTTTTCCAGAAGACGCGTCACCAGTAATTGGTCAATTTTAAAATGATCGACATCGACTACTTCAAATTTGTAACCCCCAAATATCACCGCATCTGCAGGACGAGGAATCTTGCGCAATTTATACATCATGAAACCAGCAATAGTTTCATAGTTTTCATCATCCGGCATTTCATCAATTTCAAGCGCATGCTTGATGTCTTCAATCGGTGTGCTGCCATCAATTAGCCAGGAATTATTGTCACGCTTGATAATTTGCTGATCCGCTTCAACCGTTGTTACCCAGTCGCCCATCACGGTAATCATAATGTCGGACAGGGTAATCACACCGACCACTAAGGCATATTCGTTAATCACAACGGCGAATTTTTCCTTGGTGGACCGGAAGCGATCAAGTAATTCAGATAAAGTTAATGTATCTGGAATGGTCAGTACACTACGAATGGTGTTTTCATTAAGTTGCAATAAAGACTGATTGTTTAAAATACGGACTAAAATATCCTTGGCATCAATATAGCCAATCACCTCATCAATAGTTTCACTACACACCACAAATTTGGAATAAGGATATTCTGCCAGTTTTTGACGAATACTGGCTTCAGACTCTTTTAAAGTAAAGAACACCACATTTTCACGAGTGGTCATACTTGAAGGGACATTACGCTCTTCAAGTTCAAATACGTTTTCAATGAAATGATGTTCTTGCTTTTGTAATACACCAGCTTGCGCACCAGCATCCATCACTGCCGAAATATCAGCAAAGGTAATGTTGTCATCACGAATGGTATTAATTTTAAACAAGCGAAACAATAAATTAGCGATGGCATTGATGATCCAAGCCAGCGGTTTGCAAATTTTAATAAAAATTTGAATTGGGTTAATTACTGAAACTGCAATTTTTTCTGGTGCAATCATGGCCATGCGTTTTGGCATTAAATCTGCAAAAAGAATAAAAAGCGAGGTAACTAAACTAAAGGAGAGGATAAAGCCAATGTTTTCAGTCCATGGACCTTGATAAATGCGATTCACAAAATTTACGATATAAGGGCGAAATGCTGCTTCACCTAAAATACCACCGAGAATGGCAACCGCGTTTAAGCCAATTTGCGAAGCCGCAAAGAAATCAGCTGATTGTTCCTGTAGGTCTAAAACTTTTTGGGCGCGTTCATCGCCCGATTCTGCAAGAATTTTAAGTTTGACCTTACGTGCACCGGCAAGTGCAATCTCCGTTAATGATAGAAAACCGGCTCCCGCAATCAGTATCACGATGATGAGGATATTCTGGAAAAGGCTCACGAATCCACCTGTTGATCATCATTATTATGGAATATTTTTAACACAAAAGAACGAGAGGTAGTAAGCAAATTACTACCTAGGTGATTACAGTATAATCTTAAAAAAGAAGAATTTAAGAATTTTTATGCTTAATAGTGAGAAAATTGTGAGTTATTGCTTAAAAATTCACGATTTTCTTCTTCAATCATTTGACGGGCTACATACAGAATAAGCTGACGTAACCAGCGGTGTGCAGGATGATGGTGCAATAACGGACACCAAGCCATTTTTAATTCAAATTCAGGAATATAAAATGGTGGATCTTTGAGCAGCAGGTTTGGATTGTTCGATTGTAATTTTGCAATACGGCTTGGGAGAGTGGCAATCAAGTCAACATTGGATGCCAAAAGTGCAGGCATTTGATAATGACGGGTAAAGACAGAAATTTTACGTTTTTGACCAATACGTTCTAAAGCCTGATCAATCCAGCCAAGACCGGCTTGTTTATCAGGATTGACACCAAAGCCAACCCCCATACCAGTTTTAGATACCCAGATATGTTGTGCATCTAGATAGCTTTTAAGATTTAAGTTCGCGCTAGCAGGATGTTTGTTGTTGAGTAAACACGAAAAACTGTCACGCCAAACCAAGACCTGATGGAAACTTTGTGGAATTTCATTGAATCGGTTAATGGCTAAATCAACTTTACCCTGTTCCATGTCACGGTAAGACACGTCACTTGGGGTTAAAAAGTCGAGAACCACATTCGGTGCTTCTGAACGCAAAGCTTTAACCAGCCGAGGAACTAGAGTCGCTTCGGCATAATCAGAGGTCATGATGCGAAAAACGCGATTCGAGGTATAAGGGCGGAATTCTGTACGAGGTTCCAAAATCATGGATAAATCAGCAAGAGCATCTCGGATTCGCGGCTGAAGCTCCAAAGCACGTTCTGTTGGAGTCATGCCTTCAGAAGAACGAATTAAAAGCGGATCATTAAATAAATTACGTAGACGACGTAAAATATTACTCATGGCGGGTTGGGTAACGCCCAATTGTTCTGCTGCGCGGGTTACATTTTTTTCACGTAAAAGAACATCAAGGTAAATTAATAGATTGAGATCGACCCGCTCCAGATTCATATAAGAAATACCGATAATAAAACCATGAAATTATATTGATTATGCCATAAGCGGTAAGGCTTGTGTAGGAAATATGATGAAGAAAAAATCGGTATAAAAGTGAATTTGTTATAAATTTAGTCATTTTATAGGAGCTGAATTCTTGATAATTATCAATTGGTTTTTAAGAAAATTAGAATATAAGTTTGATAATCTGCATAACTTCAATAGAGGGATTTTAAAGTTTAATTTTCGACTTATACAATTCGCTCAAATAGAGCAGTTCTAATTGTGTCGATGTTAATTGAATGGAAAGGCCTTGAGGTGAAAAGCTGTATTTCATAAATTTATACTGAAAAGCGAAATGATCCTTTTACAGCTCAGGTTTTGAATAGATAAAAAATAAGAACACATGATTTGATGAAATAAAATACAATTGTATTTTTAAAATACTAAGGATTAAATAATAAAAAAACAGAGGAAAATGGAGCAGATAGTTCTTTTTTAATAACCCCTATACTTAGGTCTAATGAAAAATAAAACAGCATTTTGCTTATTTGTTATACAAAAAAAGAATTTTTGTTTTTTCAATATAGTATTAAAAATTAGTAATTTGTGAAATATAGGGAGAATTATAATTAGACTTTAATCTACATATTTTTTAAATAAATACTGAAGATTCTTGCAGACTATTGGATTAATTATTTGACTGCATCTAAGCTGTATTCATTGCAACGAAGCGCTCTAAATCTGAACAAATCAATATCTTGCAGATTTAGTCCTTTGATTGATGAAATCCTAAAATTATATACAGGAAAATATCATGACTACATACCAAACAGCGATTGACGCAATCCGCGAATTAAAAGCAAAATTCGGCAACACTTGGCGCGATATCAGCCCAGAAGATGCTGCGCGTATGCAAATGCAAAACCAATTCAAAACTGGTTTAGACATTGCTAAATATACTGCTGCTATTATGCGTCGTGATATGGCTGAATATGATGCTGATTCTAGCAAATATACTCAATCTTTGGGTTGCTGGCACGGTTTCATCGCACAACAAAAAATGATTGCGAACAAAAAATATTTCGGTACCACGGACAAACGTTACATCTACTTATCTGGTTGGATGGTTGCTGCACTTCGTTCAGAATTCGGTCCACTTCCTGACCAATCTATGCACGAAAAAACTTCAGTACCTGCATTGATCGAAGAAATCTACACTTTCCTTCGTCAAGCTGATGCGAAAGAATTAAATGACTTGTTCCGTGCGCTTAAAAAAGCAAACGAAGCAGGCGATACAGCTAAAGCGGCTGAAATTACTGCGCAAATCGATGGTTTCCAAACTCACGTTGTACCAATTATTGCGGACATTGATGCCGGTTTCGGTAACGAAGAAGCAACTTACTTGTTAGCTAAGAAAATGATCGAAGCGGGTGCTTGTGCACTACAAATCGAAAACCAAGTATCTGATGCGAAACAATGTGGTCACCAAGCCGGTAAAGTAACTGTTCCACACGAAGACTTCATCGCTAAGATCCATGCACTTCGTTATGCATTCTTAGAAATGGGTCTTGATGAC